>JAABUT010000196.1_pt1 | contig 111499 bp, 118 predicted proteins | sample 5559281 | NCBI WGS metagenome assembly JAABUT01 (sample SAMN10711880, study PRJNA513359) | rock metagenome | isolation source: Antarctica rocks | place: Antarctica: Victoria Land, Ricker Hills nord | collected 2016-01-04 | reverse complement strand
TACTTGATTGAGTCTGTTGAGTATGATGTTGAGGGGTTGAATTTTCGAATTCCCCATATAAAGGATCACCGTGGGGCAGCGCAAAAATGAATGCCAAGGATTCGAAAGCTTTCTGCATACGCTAATACCTGTGCCGTTTTTTAGAATTTGCCGAGAGCCCCACCAAATTTAGTGGCGAATCTCCTAAAAGTGCAAAATAAGAAACAGATTTGTAAAATCAACCCTACTGCCCTTCCGATGCTTCATATGTAGTATATTCAATGCTCCGTATGTGATATATTCAGTGCTCCATATGTGATATATTCAGTGCTCCATATGTGACCTACCCAGTGCTCCACCCAGTGCTTCATATGTGATATATCCAGTGCTTCATATGTAGTATATTCAGTGCTTCATATGTGACGTATCCAGTGCTCCATATGTGATCTATTCAGTGCTCCATATGTGAACTATTCAGTGCTTCATATGTGGCCTACTTAGTGCTTCAAATGTGACGTATCCAGTGCTTCATATGTGGTATATTCAGTGCTTCATATGTAGTATATTCAGTGCTCCATATGTGGCCTACTTAGTGCTCCATATGTGACGTATCCAGTGCTCCATATGTGGTATATTCAGTGCTCCATATGTGCTCTATCCAGTGCTTCATATGTGGTCTATTCAGTGCTTCATATGTGATCTATCCAGTGCTTCATATGTGGCCTACTTAGTGCTCCATATGTGACGTATCCAGTGCTTCATATGTAGTATATCCAGTGCTCCATATGTGGCCTACCCAGTGCTCCATATGTGACGTATCCAGTGCTTCATATGTGACGTATTCAGTGCTTCATATGTGATATACCCAGTGCTCCATATGTGGCCTATCCAGTGCTTCATATGTGGTCTATCGGAAGCCAATGAGAAAGTTAATGGGGAAGCCAATGGGGAAGCCAATGAGAAAGTCAATGGGATGTAGAGAATCCGTTATCGTTATTCCAAGCTCTTCTTCATAACAATTCGATAGGGCGTTTGGTAGGGAGTTCGATAGGGCGTTTGGTAGGGAGTTTGATAGGGAGTTTGGTAGGGAGTTTGGTAGGGAGTTCGATAGGGCGTTTGGTAGGGATTTTGGTAGGGAATTCGATAGGGCTTTTGGTAGAGCGTTTGGTAGGGAGTTTGGTAGGGAGTTTGGTAGGGAGTTTGGTAGGGAGTTTGGTAGGGAGTTTGGTAGGGAGTTTGGTAGGGAGTTCGATAGGGCGTTTGGTAGGGAGTTTGGTAGGGAGTCATAAAGAGTGCTTTCTATTGAACTAATTAGCATATTTGGTAGAGAGTTTGGTAGGGTGTTTGGTAGGGAGTTTGATAGGGCGTTTGGTATCGAGCCATAAAGAGTGCTTTCTATCGAGCTAATCAGCATGTTTGGTAGGGAGTTTGATAGGGAGTTTGGTAGAGAGTTCAATAGGGCGTTTGGTAGGAAGTTTGGTAGGGAGTCATAAAGAGTGCTTTCTATTGAACTAATTAGCATATTTGGTAGAGAGTTTGGTAGGGTGTTTAATAGGGTGTTTGGTAGGGAGTTCGGTATCGAGCCATAAAGAGTGCTTTCTATCGAGCTAATTAGCATGTTTGGTAGAGAGTTTGATAGGGAGTTTGATAGGGAGTTTGGTAGGGAGTTTGGTAGGGCGTTTGGTAGGGAGTTCGATAGAGCGTTTGGTAGGGAGTTTGGTAGGGAGTTTGATAGAACGTTTGGTAGGGAGTTTGGTAGGGAGTTTGGTAGAGAGTTTGGTAGAGAGTTCGATAGAGCGTTTGGTAGGGAGTTTGGTAGAGAGTCATAAAGAGTGCTTTCTATTGAACTAATTAGCATATTTGGTAGAGAGTTTGGTAGGATGTTTGGTAGGGAGTTTGATAGGGCGTTTGATATCGAGCCATAAAGAGTGCTTTCTATCGAGCTAATTAGCATGTTTGATAGGGAGTTTGGTAGAGGGTTTGATAGGAAGTTTGGTAGGGAGTTTGGTAGGGAATTCGGTAGAGCGTTTGGTAGGGAGTTCGATAGGAAGTTTGGTAGGGAGTTTGGTAGGGAATTCGGTAGAGCGTTTGGTAGGGAGTTCGATAGGGAGTTTGGTAGGGAGTTTGGTAGGGAGTTTGGTAGGGCGTTTGGTAGGGCGTTTGGTAGGGCGTTTGGTAGGGAGTTCGATAGGGAGTTCGATAGGACGTTTGGTAGGGAGTTCGATAGGAAGTTTGGTAGGGAGTTTGGTAGGGAGTTCGATAGGGAGTTTGGTAGGGAGTTTGGTAGGGAGTTTGGTAGGGCGTTTGGTAGGGCGTTTGGTAGGGCGTTTGGTAGGGAGTTCGATAGGGAGTTCGATAGGACGTTTGGTAGGGAGTTCGATAGGAAGTTTGGTAGGGAGTTTGGTAGGAAGATTGGTAGGGCGTTTGGTAGGGCGTTTGGTAGGGCGTTTGGTAGGGCGTTTGGTAGGGAGTTTGGTAGGGAGTTTGGTAGGGCGTTTGGTAGGGCGTTTGGTAGGGAGTTCGATAGGGAGTTCGATAGGACGTTTGGTAGGGAGTTCGATAGGAAGTTTGGTAGGGAGTTTGGTAGGGAATTCGGTAGAGCGTTTGGTAGGGAGTTTGATAGGGAGTTTGATAGGGAGTTTGGTAGGGAGTTTGGTATCGAGTCATGAAGAGTGCTTTCTATTGAACTAATTAGCATGTGCTATGAAGCATGTACGAAGCAGAGATGAACAAATATTCAAAACACGCGTTGAATTAGGATCGAGAAATTCATGAATGAGATGGTTATGAGCACAGCGAGTACAGATCCGTTGAGACATGAAAAAAGAGATAATAACGACAGATGCAGGTCAGTAATGGAAGTATGCAGATGTGTACGGGTAAACAGGTAAACAGATCAATGAAATTTTCCAGTTCGATCAGGTGATTTTCGGTCATCTGATGTACGTACAACGACTTCAATGAACCGTAAAAATCAGAATGGTAGTTGAAGCGAAAGAAAAAGAAATGATGGCAGTTTAAACGGGAAAAAACGACTTGCGCGGGTCAACGCAGCGAAAAAACATAGTGCGGGGTCGAAAAAGTTTTGATGTTGGGTCACGTGGTGGAACCCTTGGCAACGAAACGATCGGTTTGCCCTTCTGTCTCAGTACTATATAGATATGCTACAAAATCTTCCATGCGAACCGTTGCCTTTACACGCCGTTGAATTCACATATCCCCCGCTAGCACACTTCCTTCTAGTACTCACTCAACCTCAACTTCTTCCCTACCGCCCGTCTTGCCTTTACAACCCTCTCACTTGGTCTCTCCTTTTCCTCTTGGCTAGCTTTGAGCGCTTGCAGGAGCATACCGGCATCGAAGAAACCATCTGGAAGCAGAAATTGGTATGGTTAGCGATGTTCCATACGAGAACAACAGGAAGAATCAAATTGCGTGAAACTAATACTTTGAGCGGCAGCAAAAGAACGACGGCAACGCATATGGAACTCGATGCACTCGAGGCGGCGTATCCCTTCTGCTCATTGCCAGCTCGCAACTGGCCAAGAAGCTGGAGATTACCGTCATGAACGCTGGCGGTGTGCTTGGTGCGGAGTATAGTTCGGTAAAAAAAATGGTGGCTGATGTACAAGGGTTCTTACATCCACCCAAGCCGTCGTCATCACTCTCGACAGCTTTTTCCTCCTCAACCGCCACTTCTTGGCCTTTTCCTCCGTCCGCTTTGATTACCCTGCCCTTGCTCTTTGCATGGCTCATCGAAGGCCGTCCTTCAGCTTCTCTCGCTCTACTCATCTTGGGAGACGTGGTCTTTTGCTGTGTTGCTCGTAGTAGCTTGCGGATCTCGAGAAGATACGATTCGAGTGCATCGACAAAGCGCCTAGTCTGGCGGTGTTTGGAGCTTGCGCAGATAGAAATAGAGTCTTCTTTAATGATGTAGCCAATACCGAAACCATCGCCGGAGGTTGGACCGAAGCCGAATTGTCTCAAAGAGGGGTTGCCGCAGTTGGAGGTAGACAGAATTGTGTTGTTGATCTTGTCCCACCCGGGATCTGCGAAAAGGGCAGGCATTTGCTGCAATGGCGCTTTAGACGGTGGGGATCCACCGGGAGAGCCATCCTCGGACAAAAGGGAGTTGCGGTTTGGTGAGCCAACGTTTGATGCAGGATCCACGTCTGAACCATTGTCTGCAGGACTCGAGTATCCATTCGAACTCATGCCGTTGCTACTCGCGGCTTCAGCGCCCTCTTCATCTACGGCCCGCTGCCAAACGCAATACAAGGCGTAGAGGTGACGATCTTGCCCTAACGCTTTTGCACACTCTTTCGTATTAGCAGTGTGTTTTTGGGTCGCCTTCCTTAATGCCTCTATCTTCTGCTGTGAAGGATTCGAGCCCCAAAATGTCTTAACGAAGTCGTATGCCTCGGCGGTGGTAGACCGGACAGCCTCAGTACGGCCATGCAAGAAAACCTTAGTCATTGCTGGTTCGTATGTATTTTCCACTCGGCCATAGAGACCATAATAAGCAGCTTGGAAGGCCATTTGGACAAAAGCATCTGGAGAAAACCCCATCGAAGTCATAAAGTTCTTTCCGTAGCCTGAAAAGTCAAGTGTCTGGAATTCGTTCTGCTGAATTAGATCCGCCAGTCGGGTTTCCGCAAACCGTAAGGCCGTGCTGAGCTCAGGCAGCATATCCCATTCCAGCTTGTGAGGTGTCGTGCTGACTTCACCAAAGCTATCCGGATCTCTCTTCGAAGGATCCGGACTCATGGAAGCCCATAAACTCGGTGCTTGCCCATTAATACTCTTCGCAAACCGTAAGATTGTATCGGTGTAAACGTCACTCGCCATTCTCAGTACTGTGTGCCCATCGACCCCGGTATGCTCAAAATTGATGCCTGCGCTGCCATTCTTGCATACGATAATTTGAAGCTTGTCGTACCAGCGGTTCGTGCAAGTGCCGATCTGAACTCCCTTTACCACCTCACTGGTTCCGCAGAGCATGTTACCGCATAATTCCGGTCCCGTCAATGGCTCGGTGTAATCCAGGCATAGAATGAACAATGCAGAGTCCACAATGCTCAGACATTCGGCATTATTCGTATCTTGTCCACGGGTCAGAACATCTCTCAGTCCCGCCCAGATTTTCCGATTCTCGGTACTGAGAACACCGAGTGCGCCCTTTGCAGCCTCATGGATCGGCGTTTGCTCAGCGTCATCAACAACGACTTGCAAATTCAACGCCATATCCTTCTCAGTCATAATCAGATCCGAATTGTCATCGAGGACATCGAACCAGTAGAACTGTCCTTTACAAAGCACTACAATGTGCTTTGCCCCCGAATCTTGAGCGATTTGACAGCCATTGTCTGTCGGTACTCGAGCCGTGCCAAACAACCGGGAGTATTGGTACATGCATAGCGGTGAACCCCGAATGGTATCAGGAGGGAGCTCTTCCCGGCGCACAGCACGTACGAAGGAAAGAGAGGACACCACTAAGGATGCAGCGCGGGTGACTTGATTATTTCGGGCAGGTGTTGGATCATCTTCAAGGAGGAAGAATGGATTTAGGTTCAGGACAACCGGATTGTCGAAGTTCAAATACGAGTCATACCCTAGGCCGACTTGTTAGCTCAAATGCACAATAAATGTCCAGGTTTTCGGCGTTGACTGTTGTAAGGAAAGGAGAGACTTGCAGAATTGTTCAATGTAACTAGTCTTGCCAGTAGCATACTTCTTCAGTCTGGCTTGCAATTCGGGTCCATCGTGCTTCGAGAAGTCCGCGACGGCGGCAGCTGTCTCTTCTTGCTCCCGGCTGCTCTGCAATGGTTTGAGAGCCTCGGCGTATTTCTTTAGCGAGCCTTCGAGGTCTGGTATTGGTAGCTTAGGTAGCTTGTCCTGTGCAGCGAAGGTTATTCCAGGCTTGCAATCTGGTTTATGTGAAGCCAGCGGTTCACGTTGTTCATTTGAATACGATTGCTGATTGCTTTTCATAGGGGACCGATCGGTCTCTGAATTTGGTTGTTGTGAGGCTGCAAGCGACTCGTTGAGAGACGTGGGCATGGTGAAGGTGCGTACTGTCATTGTAGATTGATTTTCAGTCACGCGTACAGTGGGGAGATGAAAGTGGGTATTGATAGAAGCCGTAATGCACTACGGTAAAAATAGTGACAATCGTGGAGACAGTAAGAAGGCATTGCAATGCAATCCTACAACGTCAAGACATGAATCAGAAGTAGCAGCTGGAGCATCAGACGAAAGATGGGTATATGGAAGATTTGGTATTTGGACGTTCGAAGGTGGGGAAAGCCCCGCGACCGAGTTCGAAAAAGCCCATGAAGGAGGTGTGGAATAGACTTGGTGGACTAAAGGAACGGGGCTTTCATTGGTAATGCCATATTTCTTTTGGACGTACCGGGGGTGGCCGGACAGCTCGCAGAAAAGTCGGGTTGATAGATGAGGTACTCCGTACCTTAAAGCATGCGGTCAGTCCGACGGATCTGTCGGATTTGTGATTCCCAAGTCGGAACTACCTGCAGGTATCTTGAAACAAAGCCAAAGGGTCCGAACCTGTGGGACGCCGTGTTACTTACTCTCTGGACGTTGCGTACACGCGATGCGCAGGTGGTAGGTACCTTAAGGTAGGTATGTCCAGTCGGACGAAAGGGGATTACAGTAGAGTAGGAAGATTGGCTGCAGGCTGCAGATGATCAATCCGAGGTTGGGACACCCTGTGCGTTCACGACATCAGCATCACGGACGAGAGGATGTCTTGATTAGGGCGCCAATTCGCATCGACAATTACGGGTGTTCTATTGCTGCAGCAATGTCACGGAACAATGGAGAAGACCAGGGGAAAGATTGGAGGTAAATGTACAGATGAAGAAATGTGATTAGGCGTTGGATCATCGGATTGAAGACGGCTACGTACAGTAGATACAGGTCACTACAAAAGTGGAATACAGTACAAGCCATGGGACTGGTCACGGCAATCCCACCAGCTCACATGGGCGGGGTGGAGCTGTCCTGGTCGGGGGCATCATGGGGCATCCCCGCGGGGTTGCGGAAGCTAGTGCGGGGCCAATGAGATCCCGCCGCACTCCCGCCTTGTGAAGTCGAGATTCGAGACCCTCCATCCACTCACCCACTGTTGCTGTTGTCGAACGAGGGAAGCAAAGCCTCGACTGTCAGAATGCTTGCTTACTCTGAATTATATTATCTTTTTTTTTAGACATAGTAACTTCGATTCGGGAAATATCCCAACTCTCGGTGTTATGTCCTCGATTCTGTTTCTGTTCGCCTCCCGGATCATAAAGGTATAGCCGTCTCATCGAAGCAGAAGGTGGAACTTGGGACGCAGCAAATGCTATCAGGAGAAAAACCCGGATGATACTGATCGTTCTTGATGAGGCTTGGGGACTAAGGCACACCAGGCCGGTTAGCATGTGGTCATGATTGTGATTTGAGATATTACCTTACCATCTCATCCAGCAATTCTGCGCTCTTTCCTTGATGCTGTTAGAACACTTTGAAATTTCCCATTGACTTCTGTTTCTGCGGGTGGTAATATGCCTTTCTTTTTCGACCAGCTACTTCCTTGTCAAACTAGTTTCTTTCAAGACTTCTTGTCGTGAAGCCAAAGTGTTCCTATCATATCTCAGAGCGATGTTAGCTATCCTCAATGTTATTTTTGAAGCATACCAACCCCTTGTGACAACTTCGACGTGGTTCTTCCAGTGAAGTCGTCCAACCGAAATTGTTCCTGACGTCCCACAACCATGATGAAGATCATCAGCAAATGAATAGCATATTCCCCGAAAGCGCTCTTCAACCCCACCAGAGTCGAATGAATGATTTGAGAGTATGAATAAATGCGCAGCAGTACCTCTGCATATAATCACGGTGTTTCCTGCTTTTTCCGTCTCTTCTTTCAAGATGCCGGTATTCGTATCAAGATAATTCACCTCTGTTCGGCAGTAGCAGATGATGCCTGTCGTTCCTTCAATATGGAGAATCCTGCCGAAGAGAGTTTGCAAAGCATGGGAAGGGAGTCAAGATTTGAGAGCGAGGCAAATGTTTGGAGTGAGCACGAGGAACGAAGAGCAAGGAGCAGTTCCTATCTCCAGCCCTGGAGGTTTGGTGTCCCCATCGCTGGGCAGGATAGAGACTTCGGATATGTCGATGATTCCCTTCGAGAACGTGAAACGGAGCACAGCCCTTGAGTCGACCACCATGGTCCCGCAATCCCTAATCACGGTCTCGAAGCGTCCTTCCTTGACCGCCACATATATACCGCCATTCACTTCCCCAACAATCACTCTCACGCCGATTTCGCACCCAGCGGTCACGGTTTCCACCATCACATACCCGACGCTGACGTATCCCACCATCACACATCCGCCTCTGTCGTGCTCGACCTTCACCTGTCCCACGATTACGTATCCCACAATCACATATCCCACCCTGACGTTCTCTACCATCACATACCCAACCGTGACATTTCCGACTATCACGTACCCAACTTCTAGCACTTTAGGTTTCACGAACCCGTTGACCTCATCCTCCACCGTCATACAGACCACTACAACAATGTCAAATCCTCCCATGTCGTTCCGCTTGATAGGGTCTGTCATCACAATGTCAGACTTGTCGTCCATTGCCCAGATCACGGCAGCCCCCTCCCAGTCGTCTTCGACTGCTCTGGTGACGACAACCCTTGCCCAGGGCTGCTATGAAGACAATGAGCTTCGTGCCCTTGTTCGCTTCTCCGACTCCGCCGCAGTATTCTGTCCGACCTTCATCCCGACACCCACCGGCACCCTCCCAGATTACATTTCGGTTTTCCCCACCCCGAGCGTGGAGAGCGCGTGTGCTTGTTTCTTGGGAGCAACACGTAAGTCACAGATGCTGAACGCAGGAACATCGTCTGCATTGCTCGCGGGAAACGGGGTCCTTCTCTTGCGAGTGCTTGTTCGACTTGAGCACGAGATGGCCAACGCTATCGTTGATGGCCACAAACACTGATGTTCGGTTCTCCCATAGCTTCGATGAGCGCCAACCCGGCCGCTTCCGGTTCCTCGAACGCTACGGCTCCACCGACATCCCCAACCCCGACCGCCCCCGCCGCTGTCGCCAACCCGACCCCGAACAAAAACTTACCACTAGCAGGCTTAGCAGGGCTCGCTCCGCTGTTGGTACTGGCCGGGGTAATCTGGTTTCTCGGTGAGACTCTACCTTTCTTCTCGACCCGATCATCTTCGGTCGATACAAAAAAACAGGGCGATAGGATGTCCTCAGGTATACAGTAGCACGGGTACGGAACGAAGACTGACTCGAACAACGAATAGTGCGAAGAGGGAAGAAAAAGCAAGGGTGGAACGCAGGAGGGAATGAAGTGCAGCAACGATCAATGCCGGGTGGAAGATACAGGGCACGCTGAGGATGCAACAACGAGAGTCTTGGTAAAACCGGGTGGTGTAGCCTAGATACGACTTGGGCGTCAGCGCTTGACGTCTGTAAGCTTTGTCAGGGGTTACTTTGGATGTAAAAGATGGTCGTAGATCTATGGGGGATATTGTCAGGTCTACTGAGATACTTGATGCATTGGAGGGGCTGTATTAGCGGAGATGCGTGTGGGTAAACCAGAAAAAGAAATCAGGCCTGTGCGAAGATGGGTGTAACAAAAGTCGGTGATCAGAAAATTCAAATCAAGACCTCGAGATCATCGACTAAGCGAGATCATGATCCAATCATGTTGGCATGAGAAATACACATGTGACAAAGAAAAGCTCCTAGATTGCTGCGTGCAAGATACCTACAAAGTCTTCCAGCATGTAGATGCCATCAAGCTCGCGCCATCACCATCAGGAGCTATCGACGTCCCATCCAACACACAGAAGAAAAAAGACAGAGCTCCTCTAAACGCAAGCAAAGCCAACCGTACATGTGAAACAACCTTGTTGTACCGTGCCAACCTGGATAGAAGGTTGACAGCCCATGCTCTCCGTCATGTGAACTGCCCCAAGCGCCTGATGTTCTTTAACAGCATCCACCCGCCGAGCCTGACTGTACACCTTGTCCTTGACCAACCTGAACTGTTGGCTTGTTGTTAACGGTCGTAGTACCCATTCGCTCTTTGATTTGTCGGGCCATGGTCAGGAAGGCTTGTTCGACGTTCGAGGCGTTCTTAGCCGAAGTTTCTAGGAAGGGAATGCCAAGACTATCGGCGAACTCCTGGAAATGATGGCATCAGCTGTGGCATAGTTCCTGAAGCCAGAAATGGAAGGTTTGACAGTCTAGACGCACCTTTGCAACAGTATACTCAACCACCTTCTTGTCTGACATATCACTCTTGTTTCCGACGAGTAGCTTGTTCACGCCCTCGGTAGCATAGCGATCAATCTCTTGCAGCCACTGTTTAACGTTGTTGAACGAATCCATATCCGTCACATCATAAACCACACATATGCCATGGGCACCTCGATAATAGGAGGAGGTGATGGTTCGGAATCGCTCTTGACCCGCGGTATCCCACTATTGCTCATGTCAGCTCATCCAGCTCGAGATAGTAGTGATGGAGAGAGCGCACGATCTGAAGCTTCACCGTCTTGCCATCAAGTTCGATCGTTCGGATTTTCTAGCCATCGTTAGCGTAGTATTCATAAAGCTTGATGGTCGGGATAGGACTTCATACAAAGTCCACACCGATCGTAGAGATATAGCTTTCAGTGTATGTGTCGTCAGCGAATCGTAGCAGCAAGCAAGACTTTCCTACTCCAGAATCACCGATAAGGAGGAGCTTGAAAAGATAATCATATCTATGTTAAAGGGCGGTCAGCATGGCCCCTTATCGTCTAGGCTATCCTCTTATTGAACTCGGAAACGGAACCTAATGTGTTTCGATGCACTTCTGGGGTTGTGGCATATGAACTCTGTGAAAGAGTGGCTGTTAGTGGCCTGTCACGGCGCAGTGAGAAGTAACTCACTACTCTGGATTCATCTTATTGAGTGAGGAACGTCGACGGAGTCCCAGGTAGATGCTATGGAGAAGTAGCTAGAGAAGGCTAGGTTTGTGTTCTTTGTTAGGTATTAAGAGACTGGAAGTTGATGCTGGAGTATCACAACGTTCAAACGGTCGAGGAACGCGCTCTAGTTCACAAATGGCCTAGTGCTCATGCTAACTTGGTTCCTGACGTTCCAATCCCGTGACTCCTCCCCTCCCGGTCATACCTTCATCTGTTTCTGGAGGATCAAATGCTCGCCCATATTACAATAGCATCACGACTTGGACAGGCTGCGCTACTGAATACATACACAGTGGCGAAGTCTGAGACATAGAAATGACTCGCCTTACGGGATTCATCACAAGAGTGCAACCCGAAATATCATACCAGCCCGATAAGAGTGTTGGCACTTGATATTCAGATCCCATGAACCGAAAGATATCGAACCCTGGAATCGAAGAGTTTCCCCTGGTCTTCGACGATGCCCAGAAATAATGGGACATCAGCTCAAATTCATGACATGTCTTGTAATACGAAAACTAGTCTAACGCTGGCACAGAGCCGATTAATAGTACAGAGCTATTGACCTTTGGGTATCGCCCTTTTCATTCTGCGTCAATTTCTGTACAAAGCCTCCACTAAAATACACATCCCTAGTAAGATACAGAAATATGACATGTGACTGTCGAGAAATGAAAGCTCTTACGTTGCGAGCGGCGCAGAAACGCAAATGTACTCTGAGCCAGTCCTGACTTGACAATGCCCTTTATTTCCGCAACGGTCTTTCCAAAGACCTCAAGGGCACGAGTGCCTATTGCTTGAGAAGCTAGGTCAAAGAGTCTCGGCCAGAACCGAATATGATGAATTAGAATGCGATAAATTGAAACGAATGTGACTTGAAAAAGGACCAAGTGTATGCCAATCTCGAGAGCCAGAGCTGACTTCGATATTCACGGCGTTCGTGCGGTCGAGAGACGTGGCGAGCAACAAGCTACAGTGAGTCTCCATATTGATGCAGAATAGCGAATCTTGAATAGCAGTCTTTTTTTGGTCGTGTGGTAGCCTCAGGCAGCCATGAGCTCTTGCAATAAAGGACGTGTGAAAGAGCGAAGTTCGGAAAAGCGAAGTGAGGATCCAGTTGTTGGTTGAGTAGCCAGAAAGCACAAGATCTTAGGACGCTAACTGCCAAGAATTTCTAGCGATAAGCTCCACTGAAGCGAGATACATTGCTTTGAGCACTCGAAAAGCGGTTTGCGGGAAGTCCAACACCGGGGCCAGGATGGGTGGCGTAGGCTGGATTACAGCACAGCATACCAACACGAGATCCGAATTTCGAGCCTCGGAGGGATACCATGTGTTTACTATAGTCATTTAGTCTGATATTAGTGTGCTGAAGAAGGGACGAGCAGTAGACATACCGAATGTGAGAAGCAACGATATCGCGATGGTTCGGATTAGCATGGGTGAGGATGTATTGGATCAGATAATTCCCATATTGATCGCTGGCAACTAGGAAGGGGGTTAGTACAGTTGGCAACTTGTTCGTGGAGACAGCTTACTGTCAATCAATGGGATGCGAGGACGGTCGGCACGTCCTTCGCATACACGCTCGAGGTAACGCTCCATAAATTCCGCACCGCCAATTTTGAGGCATTTCTCGACGACCTTGGATGCAAATTGGTCCATGCTATACTCGGTGGCATAGCGAAGAACGTGGTCAATCGCACGGCTTCGATCCTGGGGCGCTCCATGTTCGCAGATATGCTGAATGCACCAGTTTCCGAATTGGCCATGAGCGACAATATCAATGCTTGCGAGGACTTCATTGATACAAGGCCGCTATAATGATAGTGGAGACCGTTAGCCTTTGACCGGTATAGATTAAGAATGGTAACGGACCTTATCTTCTTCCAGGCAATTCTCAAAGATGTTTTGCACAACTAAGCTGCCGGTCTCCCCAAGCGCAACATCATGCCACATACCGGCTAACGCTTCGTTAACGTACTTCATGATCTGCGGTGGCGAGTCACTCCAACGCAACTCGAATAGCTTCTGCCAGACATGGCATGCATAACGGTGGATAACCGTTTCTGGGATGCGACGGAGAAGCTCATGAACCATGATGGCTTTGTAATCTTCAGGAACGGCATCGAAAGCCTTTTGAACGACGTGGCATCCGAAAGCATCCATACTTAGACTCAAGGTATTGCCACGAATGGCGTTGGCGATAGCAATCACCTGCTCAGGCGTTCCGTGTTCAAAGCAGCGTTGCACGAGGAAGTTTCCAAAGCGATTCACCATCAACGGGTAAGCTTGAGCAACAATGGCCTCGATGATCTCGTATTTCTGCTCGACAGTACCGACTTTGAGCTTCTGTTGTAGAAAGATCGACGCTTGCTGGTCATTGTTGCATACAATCTTATCAACAATGTACTTCCAATTGCATGTCACTGTTCGATCGAGGAGACGTCGATAGTTGAGAGGCTCCATAGGTGAAACGTATGTCTGCCCTGGCGATGATGGTGCCCGTGAAATGTTAGCGTTTTGTTTTAAGCGGGTACTTGAATGACTCACAGCAGCGTTCCAGGGATTTACCGATGCTTGGCTTGTCCTAAACTCTGAGGCTGTAGGAGAAAGAGGCGTGCCGATAGGTTGCGGTTGGTATGGAAGAGACGCTGGATACATGCCGACGGACTGGTATGCTGCATTGGGAGCCATAGCAAGATTGATGCCCTCTACGCCACCAACACCGCCAGTGTACATGTCCCAGCCGTTGCTACGCGGTTGCGGATAGAACGAGGTAGCACGAGTGCCCTGCGGGTTGGATCGACGAAGGCCTGAACCGCCCTGGAACTGGCCGTAGTCATTCATACCACGGGCATCATTCCCAGAAATAGGAGATGCAGGCCCAGACCAAGTACGCTGTTGTTGCATGTGCTGCTGCTGGGGCAGCATGGGCGCTGGCATGGGCGTACTCAAACCCCGAGGATTCCATGGACGAGCACCTGCCTGACCCCAAGTAGAGCCAGGTTGCGGATAGGCGGCGCCAGACAAAGCAGAGCTGAGGTTAGCTCTCGACGAGGGAGACCAAACATGGACAGGATTGTAAGTCGCAGCAGGCATTCCGTCCGATACATCAGACTGGGCATCTTCATTCACGCGCCAGTTGTCATGACGACTACCTTTTGGACGACCTGAGGGGGTGGACGTATTATGCTTGTTAGTCTCGTAGGTAGGACTCATGGCTTTGTCAACATTTTGTTTGATCACGCGTGTCTGGTCAAGTTCTTGCTTCTGACGGGCAATCTGGTTTTTGGCAGCATCCAGCTCTTTCTTGAGACGAGCCATCTCACCAGCGTTAAGTTGGACGGTATCTTCATCTTCTTTGCTATCAGAGTCGTTCTCGACAGTGAAAGCCTCGGAAGCTGGCGTTAGGAGGACGGAGCTTGAGGAAGAACCGTCTTTTTCGTGGCCGATATCCTTGTCCCCTTGAGCCGATACTGCGTTCTTCTGCTTTTCCAACAAGGCTTGTTGCTCAGAGAGCTTGGCGAGCAGAGTATCCATCGTGGCAGATTGCATCTCGCTTTGAGTGGTGGAAGCGGAGTGATCGATCTTCAACTTCTGTCGTTGTCAGTAGGGTCCTTCGTTACTAGGAGAGACGTTTCCTAGCGAACCTTGTAACCAGAGACCGCACGATTGCTTGGCTGAGCCTGTAAGTTTCCCATCTTTGAAGTTGTCAAGGGAGCGGAGCCATCACTGGATGTAATGGCGTGCTTCGAGCTCTAGATATGAAGTCAGTTTCTTCTTTGACTTATGTTAAGATTGACCTACAGAGCTAGCCTGACGCATGGCGGTGGACGTGTTTTGGCTATCTCCTTTGTCCTCGTGGATAACGAATTGAGCTGAGGGACGTGAACGAGCCGTCGGCGATCCGTTTGAAGGCAGTGCTGACATATTATCGAACCGGTCAGGCTTTGCTTCAATGGTATTTGATCGGGCTCGTCTGGTTTGTAGCGTACGTGTTGCTCGTAAGTGTTGTTTTGGTGCAAGACCGAGTGCTAGACACGCCTGTAGAGACGCTCCGGATGCAATAAATGCACAGTGTCTCCAAAAGTTCAGAGCAAGGTTTGATTTCGACTAGATTGTGGCAATGATGAAGAGATGCAGGACTCTAGAGAGAGGCAAGGGAAACTTGGTAGATGTTGGGCAGTAACTTAAATGGCAAGCGTGCTTCAAGGTGGGAAGGAACGTGTTGACTACGATGCCTGTTAATGAGAGGCAAGAGCTTTCCAACCAAAGGATTGCAAGGGAGGAGAGACTCTACACGAACGTACTTGAGGGGAAATGTTGTGTTTGGTGGGTTTAAGTAGGAAGGGTAAGAGAACATGAAGTCGGATGTGTTGTTTATGTATCGTTTCTCATACGGGCAACCCCAGATCTCGGCTATCGTATGGCGCCAGTGAATCAACACGCCAGATCTCGATATGTGACGACATAGATGGAGATCTCGCGTGGCAGGTAAAGCATGACATGGTACAATAAGAAAGTCGATTTACCTCAAGCTGTCTTATGTAAATTCGTATCTAGAGGTGGCGTATCTTTCAAGCAATGAAAGAATTCTCTGATACTTCCCATAGGCTGTTAAAAAACCCCATAGCATGCACTCCTCCTGCTCCTCTCCAAGCACACTCCTTACTGACAATTACAAAGTCTGGCTGCCCCACACCTGTTACAATTGGCAAGAGGCGAGCAGCATGGCGAAGTCCATGAATGTCATAACCCCAAATTAGCAGCTCCAGCCTCTCGCTTGGCAACGGTCTCAGAAGTAAGGCTCCGAGACCCTCTTGGAATTCAAAGAATCTCTTCGCGCCATACTTGCTGGAGACAGAGACTCCTCGCTCTTTGTCGATGGCTACAGGGAAGTTTGCAAGAGGGCAAAGTGGGATTCCTCTCCCCAGAGCTACGGTGATGAGATTTCCTTTGTGTTCTCCGAGTGGGGCGTCTAATTGAACGATTTCTGAGTCCGCTCCAAAGTATTGGAAGAGGTTTCGAGATATCTGCAAGGCAACATCAAAGGCTTCTATGTGAGGGGTGTACACCAGGAAACGTCCGCGTGTGTGAAGTATCGAGGCTATGGCGCCCAATTGAGTACCATAACGTTGCTGTATTGATCGCCACCCCTTGTCATCCGAAATCTGATGAGATCAGCAACAAAAACAACATTGGATGGAATTCCTACCTTCCAGGACCCTTTGGCAGATCGGAGAAACCACAGCTCATCGAGGCAGCTCAAAGGTGGCACATCTAGCAAACACCCATCAACATGAAAGGTATGGGGTACAACACCTTCCATGCATCGAGTTGAGAAATGGAAACGAATAATATTTGAAGTCTTACAACTCCAAGCCAACGAGGAGCTGCGCTCTACCTCTAATCTGCCAAGCTGGCCTGGAGATACCAATTGGTCTACAATAATACCTCCCCGCGATCCATGGTTTGCAGGATTTGCAATCACGATGGTGAATCGACGAGGTAGGTCCGGCTTCATTGATCCTTTAGCGAGTACCTCATGATAGTATTTGCGGAGGTATGTGGTGGTCATTACACCATCAAACCAATGGCCCTTGCCTGGCAGTTCGACATACCTTGATGAATTTCCATGTTGGGATATCAATTGGCTTAGACGTCGAGAGTGGAACGCTGGAACATTGTCATCCGCACTCCCGTGCTGCTGCAAAATTGGTATACCAACAAGATTCTCGAGGAGTAATTCATGGCGGTAATCAGCCAGAGAGCTCTGTATGATAGAGACCAACTTCGGGTCTGTTTCGTTCCAAAGTTGGAATGGAACGTACGCTATGGAGCGAAACTATAAGAAAAAGTGCTTCCTCAGGGCTCCTGCAAGCGATCACTGACCTTGTATCGATGAATAGCCTGATACTGGGGCAGCTCCGATGATTTTGTCAGGTTTATGGGTCAGGGCATACCACGTTCCTTGTCCTGAGGATTTTCAGAAACCTCTTCTGGAGAGAAGACTGCTACTAACCTCCATTGGAATGACCACTGACGAGCCATTTGTTGATGTCCACTAAAGGGCCTTTCCAGCCGTTCGTGTCTATCCAATCTGTGATTGCTCTTATCGCAGCTTCTATATCGGAAAAGCCCCAGACATCTAAGTTGAGTATCAGCACAGGGGTTCAAGACTGTCATTATGGAGAAATATACGCCAATCGTCACCACTCCAAGGAGTAACTCCTGTCGGGAATATTACCCATCCACGAAGATCCGGAATAGAGTCAAGCATATGACGGACTTGTTGACTGTCTGCTTCGAGCCCTGCTCCATGCAGGTTCAGGATTACGGGTAAAGCCTGTGTACGATTCAAGCCATGGCTTGCACTTGGTGAAGGAGCCCTCAGAATGGCATATGAAACTATGTTTCCGGGATGACGGAAAGTAATCCTATGAGGGTCGTGAATGGTAAGGTTCAGAAAGGTATGAGAGATCAGGCCACTGTAAAGAACCACTGGGGATCCCTTTACTTTGAAAAGGATCTTCAAACACAATGTGTAAGCTTTGGAGCTCGACGTGACCAGCCGAAATGCTAGTGGTCTTGACTGACCCGGTGCCAGCCAAACGGAGTCTCCGCCTAGAATGGTAGTCTTCGAAATGTCCTTTCTGGCCATTAGCAAGCCTTCCACACATGAGCCGCACAGATACATACGTCCATAGATATGATACTCTCAATCTCAATCCAATCTTTGCTATCGTTGCGTACAGGAACAGAGGCTAAGTCACTCGCTAGCTTGCTTCCAATCATATCAGGTACCAGAAGCTGTTCACAAATGACTGTCAGACGCCGAGTAGATATCTGAGCTTCGAGGCTGATGGAGATTTTTGGTTCGCCGACCCCTCCCATGATTCGAACATCTCGAATTAGTCTGAAATCTATCTTGTGATTTCCTGGTTTCAATTCAAGTACCAGAGGTGCCCTACGGTAAGCATATAGGTCTCCGCCAAAGAAAGGCTCACTATCAACCCAAAATTCAAGTACATTTTCCGTATAGAGTACGACCGATCGAGGGGTATTGCCTTCAACTACAAGGATCCCTCGTGCCCATGCTTGGTATTGGAGAGCAGCCCAGCCATATATTGACTGCAGAAATGGCCAGTCAAGGCCATCAAAACCGACGGTCAAAGTCACCTTGGCAGCGTTTGGCTCACTTTTTGAGCCATGTGCGTGATGAATTGACCATCCGACCTCACCATTCGTACCGAGTGAACTGTTGTACTTTGTCTGGCTGTCATACTCGAGGGAACGAAAACCTCCTATAGATTCAAGAGGATCTGCTCCCCAGCTTGCCTCTGGGGCTCATCAGAACAGCAGCGTTTACAGTATTGGTCTCAGATGTCAGGCTCACCCCTTGTACCAATTTGGAAAGGTCCTAGGACTTGCCATTCGCTTGAAGTGCGGAGTGGTGTAGTTTGCACTGCTTCGGGACGAAGAAATTGCATCGTTGACCATCAGCACTTGCTATTGAGGGATCCACGATTTCAGCCAGTAGCCAATCTGATTACATAGCATCTCTCGAGGTGTGGACGAGGGATTGGTGGATATTGTCAGCATTTAGAGATATTGACAGCCTTACGGATTATGTAATCACATCGTAAAAAGCCACCAATCATATCTGATATCTAACCAGTTACGACGACCTTCCCATTGCTACTCTCTAGCTCAGTACATTACATTTCTCAGTTGCCAACACGACACTCGTTTACGCTTACAGTCTGAATGGATATCTGCACAAGTCTATATCTAGGTTCTAGGCACTACATATTCAGGCATCATCTTTCACTCCTTTGCATGGCTTAGCCCACACAAGATGTCCCCACCGTTCCTACTACCTTCCACGACTGTTTGGCCTTACGACCGATTGGGCAACCCAACGCTTGAAATAACCACATGCGCGACGAAGAAGCCTGATAGTTGAAAGACACTTCGATCGAAGCTGAGCATCTTGCTCTCGAGCTGCGCCTTCTGCGTTGAAGATGAAACCTTCAAATAGCGGGCGTCGGCGTTCTTCCTCCACGAATACTCGCACAGAGACCTTCAAATTTCCAGACTTCGAGCAGCCAGCACCACCAAAAGACCTCCTAGAGACGCACCATGAAGAAGCCCCTGCAGGCGGATTGTCAGCCAGGACTTCGAGCCCTAACACCTTCAAGAACGCCAACGGGATTTTACTCAATGGAAGGTGGCACGCTCCAAGAAATAGCCATGTAGCATGGAACGACGGGCATGTCAACGGGACTGGCAGGGGCCATGGACGCCAGAAGAGCTTAAGTGATGCATTCAGAACAATAAGAATGCGGAAAGGTAGCGTTGGTGCCAATGCTCATGAGATTGCGGATGCTCTGAAAGCACCAATTTCCATAAGACTCATAGTATGAGCCTCTGACCGCTGCGTGATGAACAAGTCTGATCGGAATAGATCCTCTGTCTCGTCTGGTACATGAGCTCCGCCCTGACCAATACTTCCTCCAAATCCATCCTCAATGTCTTTCCGAAACCGATCACCCTCACTCTCATCCAATTCGCCTTTGTCTCCTCCTGGTGCATATTCTTCGCCTATCTCGCCCATCTCTTTCCTCCTCTGCAAGACGCCATTCCAGCGCTCAAACACGGCATTCGTTACCCAAGTCGAGACGTCATAGCCACCACCCTGCCCCTCGCGCTTTTCCAAATCGGCGGCCACATCCTCTCCTCCACCGCAACGGAGAAAATCCCCGTCTCCCTTGTCCACACCATTAAAGGCCTTTCCCCGCTCTTTACAGTTCTCGCATACCGCTTCCTCTTCCACATTCACTACCCAACCGCCACATATCTCTCCCTCATCCCCCTTACAATGGGCGTCATCCTCGCCTGCAGCGTCGAACTCTCCGGTAATTTCTTCGGCATCCTCTGCGCTTTTGGCGGCGCTCTCATCTTCGTCACCCAAAACATCTTCTCCAAGAAACTCTTTAATGAGGCCGCGAGAGCAGAAGCTGACGGCGACTCCGCACATGACAAGAAACTTGACAAGCTCAACCTCCTTTGCTACTGCTCCGGCCTCGCCTTCCTTCTTACCCTCCCAATTTGGCTTTGGACCGAAGGTTCTCCGCTACTCTCCTCCACGTCAATCATGCATCCTGGGACACTCTCCCCGATCCCCCCTAGCATACCGTCAAACCTCCCCCTTGAATTTCTCTTCAACGGCATATTCCACTTCGGTCAAAACATTCTCGCCTTCGTTCTGCTCTCTCTTGTCTCACCCGTCACCTACAGCGTCGCTTCATTGATAAAACGCGTTTTCGTCATCGTTGTCGCTATTGTCTGGTTCGGCTCTCGCACCACGCCGCTCCAAGCCGCCGGCATCGCCCTGACTTTCCTTGGCCTGTACTTGTACGATCGTACGAGCACATCTACCAAGGCCGAGAAAAGGGCGAAACTTGAAGGCTTGCGAATTGAGCAACCCCTCCTGCCCGTGGCAGCTGATCACCCCATCACCAACAGCTTATTTACAGAATCCCCTGTGTCAGCCTCCTCGGGCAATATCTTCGGTCATACGAACGGCTACGTCAACGGTGGCGAGAAGAAAGCAGATGCAGCAGGACCGGGCAGACCAGATGACGGGAGGTGGAGCTCATGGTTACCGCCAGGGATGAGACAAGAAGAGACGTGGAGGCCGAGGGATATGGGTGGAGGGGGAGGGATTGCGGTTTCGTGAACGGTTTAGATGGGTGATTTCTTCTTTTACAGGGTTTACATAGAGGTATATGCTGACCAGCTATTGCATATGGGGCGTATGTGGATATCGTACTAGCTTTTTGCGATGGTTGTCTGTACTGTAGATAATATACCCTTTTGGCCACATAGAATCTATACATGGAGATTGCATAACTTTGTTGTGCCGGCAATTTGTGATCTGGTATTTTAAATATATTCCTCCTGAATGATTGCAGTACGCATTACTTCTACAAGTACTTTGCACTCCGCGGCGCAGATGGCACGATAACCCTGGTCATTCATACAAGCCACCAATCAACTCGGCAAAGCGCACACTCCTCAGCAACTTCATCCCGCAGCGGACAATCTTCTGATGATCTTCGCTATGATAGTTTGTACACAGGAATACGATATCTACATTCCCCCATACGCCTCCAGAACGCCCCCCTCCCCCTTCCCTCCGACCTCTACCTTATGTATACGCATTATGCTGTATCTGCGGCGTCCCGTACCCAACCTGACTGTTCGGCTCCCCCGGTGCCATGAAATTCGTCTCTGGGTTCCCCGTCGCCTTCGCGGCCGAGCACCGAGCCATTGTTGGTGAACTGTAAGAACTTATGTCAGCCGTTGAAGTAAGTCACCAGTGGTGCACGGGTACTCGAATGATGTATTGGGAAAGTGTGGAGAAGAAGACACACCTTCTTGAAATCGCATCTGTGAAATAAAAGTCCTCAATAACTTTTGTAAAGGGTATTCCACTTGCTTTGGCCCCTTTATTCTGATCCACCAACTCCACCTTCTGCAACGCCGGGATACCTGTACCTTCCACGACATCATATCTCCTCAAGGCAGGGCTAATTTCTTCCATCCGATCTCTTAGGGCCTCCACATCGTCGTACGGCAACGGTACCCCCAGGTATTCGCTTGCTGCCCTGAGGATCTTCCAGTCATCACGTGCAGCACCAGGAAGCGACGTCGCAGCGCGGGTCATCTGTACCCTACCTTCGGTATTAACGTAGGTAGCGTGTTTTTCCGTGTAAGCGGCACCGGGAAGGATGACGTCTGCGAGCTGGGCGCCCCGATCACCATGGTGGCCTTGGTAGACGACGAAGGCATCCTTAGGGATGTCACTTGATGATATTTCATCGGCACCAAGGAGCCAAATCATCTTGGGGACGGTAGCAGCGACGGCGGGGGAGGGAACAGTGAAACCGACGTCGTAGGCTCCGGCGCGGGAAGCAGCGCGCTGGAGGACATTGTAACCTTGCCAGTCGGGGGTAAGGAAGTTCGCAGCGTTTTTGTCGACGAATGCGCCAACAGTTTCGAAGATGGTTTTTGCGTCAGGGTGTTCGACGGCAGAGCTGCCGACAATGATCATGGGGCGTTTTGCCGCCTGGAGTTTCTTGCCCCAGGGACCGGAGAGGGCTTTTTTTAAAGACGCGGCGTCAGCGCCTAGGTGCTCGAATTCGAAGGTTGATGCGAAAGGTTCGCCAATGAGCGCAACTTCGAGGTCTGAGCGGAGCCATTGTTTTCGGATGCGGGCGTTTAGGCCCGCGGCTTCGTGGCGAGGGTTTGTGCCGACGAGGAGGATGGCGTCGGCTTCTTCAACGCCGTATATTTTGGAATTGAAAAGGTAATTTGAGCGGAGGTCGATTCCATGCGCGACTGGTTGGCTGCCTTGTGGTTGGTCGAGAGCGAGATTGTCAGATCCAAGCTTGTTGGCAAGGTGTTTCATTGCAACTAATGTCTCGGTCTCAACGAGATGGCCTGCAATAGCCTTGAATTCGTTTTCTTTGGGGCCTATTCTTTGAAAAGCAGTGCCGATTTCTGCCAGAGCTTCTCCCCAGGACGCTGGCGCAAATTGGTTGTCCCGCCGGATCAACGGTGTTGTCAGCCGTTGTGTCTTCAGCCCGTCGCAGGCAAATCTGGTCTTGTCATTGATCCACTCCTCGTTGATATCGTCATTGATCCTCGGAAGAACCCTCATAACTTCCAACCCCCGTGCATCGACTCGGATATTCGACCCAAGTCCATCAAGTACATCAATGGACTCGAAATGCTGTAGCTCCCAAGGTCTCGCTCGAAAAGCGTACGGCTTTGATGTAAGGGCGCCAACAGGGCATAGATCGATAACGTTTCCTGACATCTCGGTGTCCAAGGCTGTCTCCAGATATGTCCCAATTTGCATATCGTTTCCTCTGCCCGTCGAACCAAGCTCTGGCGCACCCGCCACGTCGTTTGCGAACCGTATGCACCTTGTACAATGTATGCATCTGTTCATGGATGTCTTGATCAAAGGCCCCATATTCTTGTCCTCCACAGCACGCTTGCCACCCATCTCATGAAATCGGCCTCGGTCGGCACCGTAGCGCATTGACTGATCCTGCAAATCGCATTCTCCTCCTTGATCGCAAATTGGACAGTCGAGAGGGTGGTTTGCTAATAGAAATTCCATTACGCCTTCTCGAGCTTTATGGGTGAGGGCGGAATCCGTCTTGACCACCATGCCGGGTTGCACGGGCCAAGCACATGACGCTACAGGCTTCGGTGCTCTCTCTACTTCCACCAGGCACATTCGACCTGAGCATTATCAGCTTTCTAATCAATCCTAACTCGGTCCACGGATCCCTCACAGTTGCCGGCAATCATAAGTTTCCTAAAAGCCTGGCTTTAGATGATCCTTGTGGATAACTGTGGAGGGGCGACTTACTCATGATAGCAGTATCTGCAAAGGGAAAATCAGTCATCTCTAACAAAGCGTAACATGTGAGGAACGTACCTTGGTATAGTAACACCTGCCTTCTCACAAGCCTGTATCAGGGCCGAGCCCGCTGTGGCAAGTATCAGGAAACCTTCCGTATCACCCCACCCTTAAGATATCGCATACCTTCTATTGAAACTTTTTTTCCATCTGGATGCGCGGTCAAAATATCATCTTCTAGGGACGTAGGGGCTACCAACCAATTGTGAGTTCCACCTCCGCCCGCCTCGAGGGCGTGGCGTAAAATGTCCTTGCGATATTAGATTTCGCATGCCTTCCCGCTTGAGCTGCAGACCTCGCAAGCTGTGTCCGCAGCATCCTGGCAGACGGGAAAGAAACAAAAGAGAAGGTATATCTGTGGCGTGACTTCACAATGTCCGAGGTCTTGACGTTCACACCAAATCCTTACCTCCGGCCAGCCTTAGCGCTTGATTTTAGATTAGCGCTTGCCGCTGCCCCCATGTGTTAACGACTTCCATCGCAGGTTGAACTTTCCTCCTCATACTTATTCCGGGCACAATTTATTGTAGGAGATTTTGGCAACTGTGCTCTTGTGCAAGAAACCTACCATGTTTTCCTCTACAGTGTGGTCCAAGAACACGAGGCTTTTCGAAGGCGCCGTAGCTGGAGCGAACGAGGGTTTTCCCCATGAAGTTTTGTTCCTTACCAACGGCCGCTACATTTCCATTTGAGGGTTTTGACAATGCGATGTACACACAAGCAGCTGAAATCTCTGCTGCAATACAGTGTTCTTTATTAGCAATGACTTAGGTCAGAGATTTGCAACAGTTGAATGTTGACATACGGCACACCTAATATAAGTACTGTGTGCACTAGACCCCAGTAAGACAGCATTTCTTTGAGGTTCTAAATACTCCCTAGATGCAATTTAGTTACTTGATTGCTGAAACCGATGCAGAGATGCAGTTATATAGGAGCTAAAGATAACAGGTAGGACTCCAAGGTCCTAACAGAAGCGTACATCTCTGTAATGACGAGCCTCTATACTTCCACTTTTTCTTCTATCTAAAAACTTTGACCAACTTATATATTATCGCATTTCTAAGATTACATAAGAGATGGCGAATGTACCTTACATAGGTGCATGGTACAAAAATGCAAAAAGCTCGGATCGACTCGGAGTCGAACCTACGAAAACTTGGAGTTTATCCTCGTTTATCAAGGTTATAGGACTTGACCCTAGTGCTTTGTTTGTGGCTGGTCGCATTCAAGTAACCGCATACCACTGCACCATAGGTTCTAATCCTTAAATAAGTATAGTTGCTGGGGTATATATATTACCATCTTATATACATCTTTGCACTTTCCTCCTCAGGCCATTTGTCTTTCTTTACGCTTTGCTTCTTCCTATATTTCACATTGATTCTAGAAAGTAAGAGAAGCCCTTGTTGGTTGACATAAAACGAAAACTGATTCAAAAAGTGCAAAAAGCTCGGATCGACCAGGAGTCGAACCTACGAAAACTGGGCAAATTTATAATACCGCGTTTATCAATATGGGACTTGACCCTAGTGATTGGCTGGCCGCATTCAAGTAGCCGCATACCACTGCACCATAGGTTCTAATCCCTAACATAAGCATAGTTGCCGGGGTATATAATCATGTTAAACACATCTTTGCACTTTCCTCAGGCCGTTTGTCTTTCTTTATTTACACTTTGCTCCTTCCTTATTTCACATCGATGCTAGAGAGTAAGAGAAGAAGCCCTTGTTGGTTGGCATAAAACGAAGACTTGATTCAAAAAGAGCAAAAAGCTCGGATCGACCAGGAGTCGAACCTACGAAAACTGGGCAAATTTATAATACCGCGTTTATCAATATGGGACTTGACCCTAGTGATTGGCTGGCCGCATTCAAGTAGCCGCATACCACCACACCATAGGTTCTGATCCTTGGTATATAAGGGAGCATTAGAATATATAAACAACAAAAGTGAACAACTACCAACACACCACCCGACATTGCCCACACAGAGGTACTGCTATACCTGCTGTCTGTGTGCCTCGATTGATGTCACGGCATGGGGATCATTAATTTGTTTAGGTCAACTGAGAGGTTTCTTCCACCACAGCGATTTCCACTCTGCTTCCCCTATCCCCTAGTCCACTGGAATACCCAATTCACCCGCAGACTTTCTCAAGCTTAACAGTAGCTAGATCAAGCAGCTTCCTATACTAAGACTATGAGCTGTTCTTAGCTACCACCTTACCACGTCTTCTGAACCCATCTTTCGAGAGTGTTGAGAACTCTTAAGTCCAGTAGAGGGCGATTAGGCTAGATATATGCCGTCTGTCCCAAGTAATGGCTCTCGTGAGGGAATCTACGAATTGATAAGTATATTATTGCCATTTCGACTCCTGGATCAGAATTACCCGACTAAAAGTCAAGTCATGTACCACTTTTCAAGCACTACATCCTCACAATGGCAAAGAAGGAGCAAATGATCTTAATCCCTAAATTTTCCTAGCTAATGGAGCAACTATCCTGAAAAAAACCCCTACCTAGATCCTTCCACTTCCCGCTTATCAACACCATCGCTCAAACGTGCTGCACAGCTTTAATCAAGCCATAGTCCATCATAGAATTTCAACTTTGCCCCGAATAGCCCACCTCCAATCCTCTCCTTCTCCTTCATCTGCTCCAGTCCGAATACCTTCTCCCACCCAGCCCTCCACCTTTCGCCTCCATTTCTCCTCCTCTGCTCGCTGCCTCCTCACGAACTCTGGACCAACGTCGAACTCCTCGCCAACAAGCCATTCCTCATCTGCTGTTGCCTTTTTCATGCCGGAGGGCATATCATCGCCGTTGTTGGAGTTTAGACCAGGAACAACCTTCTTAGTGTCATCTAGATCGTCCAAGCCAGCGAATGGATCTTCTTCCTCTTCAATGGCGTCCGGTGACATGGGATTTGAGTAGGTACCGGAGGACTGATGGTGACCATGTGATGGGGCCATCTTCAACCAGCACATACGTTGTGGATCAAACACCATTCCACCGACAACCTGCACGCCTTTTGTAACTCCCACGCTTGCAATCAGTGCTGGTGCTGCCTTCATACCACTGTTTCCTGTCACGGTCTTTGGAGAATGTGGTGCGGGCAGAGGCGCATCGAAAGGTGCAAGGGCATTCTCGTTTCCTTCCCACCGGTATAGAATAGGGTTCCATTGCATTCCCTTCAAGCTCTTCGGGTTATTGACGCCTTCGCCCATGGGTTTAATGAGTTTCGGCTTCTGGGGCGGGGCTCTGCCGCGTTTTGTTCTCTGTACGCTGGGTGATGCAAGCCCTCTAGCTGCAACCTGAGCCTTCCAATTGGTACTTAGGGGGGCGAGCGGACCGCTCTCTCGAATTGCTGGGAGACTCGAAGGACCGTGGAGAGCTGCGCCAACAGAGCCAATGCGATGCTCGCGAGCTGAGCGCGACGCATTGGTGTCGCGCGCAAAGCGTGGAGTGTTTTCCATCTTCGTAGGGCTCATAGGAACAGATCCTTTAGGGATTGGAGATTTGGCGGTCGATGCGGCAGGCTGATGAATTTGGGGCAGCCCGAGCTTGCTACGCAACTGAACAGATTTCGGGGCGCCATGAGCGATAGGCTGCCTAACGAATTTGGACTCTGTAGAGGCGGAAGTGGGAAGATCGTCAAAAGCTTCGAGCTCTGTGCCATCGCCAAACGCCCGACGCCGTGTTGGTTTGGTAAGCGTACGCTTAGAAGCAGCTTCGCGAGTCAAAGCTTCAGGCGCGACGTCTCGGCGAGACGTCGGTGTAGTGGGACGATGGTGGGTATTAGAAAGCCGAGATACTGGTCGATTGTTAGGAGCGTTTTCATTCGAATCGGAAGAGCCGGGACGATGGAAATGGCGCGAAGATTTGATGCTGATGTGGTGAGACTGGGCATGAGATGTACCTGCTGGGAGGAAGGGAACAGTTGGTTTCCGAGAAATACCCAGGCTAGATTCAGCCCTGTCAACCGGTGTCTTCGGTCGAGAGGGGAGCGCTTGGCGACTGGTATAGTCTCCTCCTCGGGAAATAGGACGCTGGTAGGAGGGTTGGTTCCGAGCTGGTGATGGCTGGCTCCCCATAATCGGCATTGAGCGTTTAGCTCTCAAGTATTGCGCAGGATTTGTTGACGAGTCCGATCTCAGCGTCTCTCTGGATACTGTGCTAGTGAGGCCACGACGGCTTGGTGTGGAGGGTGCTATGGTGCGTGAAGAGGAGGGCGTGGAGGGAGTTGGAATATTAGAAAACGAGGACTGTGCAGAATGACCTCCCATTCGTGACTGGGGCCTATGATATTTAGGAACAGGGCCTCCACTCTCAGACACGGGCTCCAAAGTAGAACGAGCTCGGTCATGGATTTGGGGAGGTTTCGGTATTCGCGTTGTACCAGGCTGCAGCTTATTTGTGAAGGTCAGTGACGTTGCTGGGCGCCTCGTTGGGCTTGTCGCTTTGGCGGCTTTGTGTTTGATATTACGGTTCAATGTGAGCTTCCCAGAATCGAATACATCCCCGTCACCGATGTCGATTCCAGCGAAGAAGTCCTCTTTTACCGCCGTAGGTTCCTCTACGGTTTTCTCCTTCGGATGGTCCTCATGATCTGGGGATGTATTCTCGAGGCGTTTCTTGAGCACTTCCTCGAATTTGAGAGGACCGTCCGGAAGTACTAAGCCCTCTAAGCCTTCGTCTTCGCTCTCGGCAGTTAGGCAGCTGGAAGTGCTGGGACTGAAAGCCGATATTGAAGAGCTATGGTTTGATCTTCCATCTCGTCGAGTGCCCCCAAACCGGGTACCGAGACTACCTTCAGCCCATTCCATATCGAATTCGTCGTGTAGTTGCGAAGCTGGAGTTCTTGGTACTTCCTTCCGGGCCGAGAGCTTCAAAGGCTCACCGTCCGCTGGGAACTCCAAGTCTTCTTCCATATCATCTGAGTTCTTGATTTCTTTGGTTGGTGGAGGAATGAAGTGGTTTGTTTTCTGGGATGATCGATTTTTTGCAATCTTGATGGTAGGGATATCTCCAAAAAAATCATCGTCTTCGTCATCTCGAAATTTGTCTAGAGCAGGAAGCTCGAGCTTTAGCTTCCTACCGGACTCCATGCGTTCCATGAAAGTCATCCCAGTCTGTGGCTTGGATGGACTAGGTGGTGTGTCAAAGCCGGCGCTGAACTGTCTTAATGCTTCTGGGAACTCTGTTTCGTCTTTCTTCTTCAACTTGAGACCACCGTCTTCAGGCTTTGGTAGGTCCAGATCTTCACTCCAATCGTCGCCCAGGACCCTCTTAAGCCTCCGACCCCCTAGTCTCTTGATGGTACCACCCATAAGCGCAGAAGCTGGCACATTAGCGGGTATTGGGATACCGGCAGTTTTCGCAGACGCAATAGCTTTGGTGGTGGAGCTCTCATCGTCGGTTGGGAGCAGTACCTGCCAATCCTCATCACCACCGCCAATAGATTCCCGGTCGGACCTTGTTGACACGTGAGACGAGACCGAATCTCTATGCTGAGAGGTGTAAGTAGAAGCTATGGTAGTGCTAGATACGTTGCGGAATTGGAGATCGTCAATGCCTTGGAGGTCTCCGTCGTCATCCCAGCACTCAACGTCGTCCTCAACAGGTTGCCGAGCTTTCAAAGTTAATGATTCCATATTAGGTATTGCGATAGTAAGGAAATTCGTGACCGGTAGATGTGTCTCACACAGTGCAATTCTCACTTCTTACTCAGAAGCTCAAGCTCAATAAAAAGAAAGAGCGTGTTTTCGCAAAGATTGTCGAGAATGGAAGGTCGTGAGTCGTAATCGTAAACGCTACAAGCTCATTTCGTGACTGCAATAAGGCTGTATGCAGTGTTCACCCGGTTGCGCTTTGAGGATCTTGAGGCTTCCTATGTCGTGCGATAGATTGGGGCAGCGAGGTGACTCCTGACGAGCTCCTAGAAAGCAACTTCCTGACCCGGTGAACGGGTAGGAGCTGCAACGGTCAGTTGCGTGCAAAAGGTGCAAGATGCGAGAAAGATTGTGGTGGTAGATGGCCGAGTGTTCATTGGTGTTGGAGGAGGTTGAATTCGAAGGAGGTTGGTGCGCTAACCCTAGATGGCACTAGCACAAGGCCAACGCGATGAGACCGCGTCGCTCCATCTTTGAACCCCCGCCACGAGATCCTACAGTAGGTCACCACCAGGCAGCTGCCAGTACATACTATTATATACGGAGTACATCAATTGCTATTGCGACTTGCTTCACGCGTTATGCTTTGCCATCTTCCTGATATTGTGTAGCTTTCTGCTCTTACGATGGTCTCAGAGAACATCCTGCGCGTTCCCCGCAGTGACAGCGAGGGCGACTTCGTCCTCGTTAACGTCTCTTCCAATGGCCCATCACCACTAGATCTCAAACTTCTCGCAACAGAAGGATTCAACCCATACATCTGCAAAGGTAAGCCGTGCAGTAATCTCTTCTAGCCAACAACTGACTAATTGATAGAGTAAAGTAAAGCAATCTCGCATATCCAGACTTCGCGCAAAGCACAGCCCACTCCAAGATGCGCAATGGGAGACTGTTCTTCTCTCAACGCTCCTTCAGCGCCGTACGCATGGAGATTCCTCTGAAACAGATGCTCTCGACAAGCTGGAAACGATTGCAACCATTACTGGCGAGCAAGTTGTTCTCGTCTTCCGCAAGAACATCTCAGGTATCACACAAAGACTTGGCGAAATCGCCCTCACGAAAGATGAGGATGTTGAAATCGATCCAACTGCTTGGGCCGGAATAGCAGTAACGAGAGCCACGAACCTGGAACAAGAAGTTCGGGATTTAACAGTCAAGTATAATGAGCAAGGGAACACCATCCAAAAACTCAACCAGCAACTCGAAGACCTCGTCGAAGCCAAAATCCAGCACGAAACCGCTCTTCTCGAAAAATTCAGAGAATTACTCAACGCAAAGAAACTGAAAATTAGAGACCAGCAACGCCTTCTCGCTAGCGCCAAGGTCGATCCTCAAAAAGGTGATCAGCCCCTCTCCACGCACCGATCCATCATCCCCACACTAAACCCCCTTTCTAACGCAGCCGATCACATCCATACTACCCGCCATGCCCCTACCCCGCACATTCCAACCGCCTCCCGCCCCACAAAACGCAAACCCTCTCCCTCTCCCTCTCCATCCTCCTCCGATTTCGACAACCCCCAAAAACAAGAACTCCCCGCAACCCCCGCGCAAGTCACGCCTGAGCACTCGGAGCTCGACGCCACGGAAGACTCTGACTCTGACGATCTTGATTCTGCGCCTGCGCCGCCGTCGCAGGGGTTGGGGGCGAAGGGAAAGGTTGTGGAGAATGCGAAGGGGAGTGGTGATGAGGATAAAATAGCGCGGAAGCCGTCACCGCCGCCGAGGCGAGAGCTGCCGTTTCCGAGGAAGGTGGGTAGGGGTGGGGAGATTATGGGACAGCAGGCTATGAAGTCTGAACCGGCGGAGGCTATGGACGAGGATGGGGATCGGGGCGGGGAGGAGACGAGTGACGATGAATTATGATGAAGGCATGGTTTTGGATAGTAGAGTATGACGTAAGCATATGATGCCTCTACCTGACTCGCAGCCAGAAAACAAATGGTGATCTTTGGCGATATCCCTCATGAAATCTTAGTGACACTTGTTTATTAACACATCCAGAGTCACGATTGAATGTTCTGCACATCTAACATTTAGACGATTAGACACTTGTTAAAGGGAAAGAAAGAAGGGCGAAGATCCTCGCTAAAAATCCCTATTATTTTTTCAGGTGCGCAAGACTCCTTTTCCGGCAAAGTTAGGTGCCTGCCTATTGTAACCAGGGAAAAAGCACACCAATCATGTTCGCCAGAATAACTTGTCTTTACGAGAATTTTCTCGGTTTAGATCTGCCACAGGCTGCCTTTGTCGTGCAGGTATATCGTTTGCCTCTGCCCATCAAGGTTTTTGTAACCCCCTCCCCAACACAGAAAGATTCAAACATCCCAACCAAATCCCAAAGCCCACCAGCGCCACCCAACCCTCCCCTTCGCTCAAAAACACCCCCGCAAGAACCCTTCCCCCCTCAATCACCCAGCCACCACAGCCGCCACTAACGCATCCAACGCCGAACTCTGCGTACTCGCCGTCGCGGCATCAAACGGCCCAGACCAAACCACCCCCAACAAATTCCCCTTTTCACTCCTCGCGTTCTTCCATATACTATCCGCGTTCCTGTCTATAAAAGTTTTGTACGCAGGATAGGGCGCCGCTCGCTGCAGAACCTGCAAGTTGCGCATGAAGACGCCCTTGAACTGCGGACCGTCGTTGCCGCAGTTGGGTTCGCAGGGGTCGTGCAAGATGCCGTTGGAGTCGCTGAGGGCGGCGATGGCGGCGGTGGCGATGGAGTTTGCGGTGGTGAGGTAGGTTGGGTTTGGGTAGGCTAGGTTGAGCTCGACGAGGGCGCCGAGGATGACGCCTTGGTTGTATGACCAGACGATGCCACCGTTGTTTTTGCAGGTGGCGAGGTTAAGGCCATCGTTGATTGTGTTTTCGGCGTTGATCATGCCCGAGTTGCGGAACCAGGACCAGGATTCTTGGGCCCAGGATAAGTAGTAGGATTTTCTACCATCGGCGGCGCGGTTGGCGAGGTGCGCGGCGACGGAGATGAAAAGTTCGTTTTCGATAGCGCCGTTGTGCGAGTGCGGTTTGTTCCACCAGAGTCCTAGGTAATGTCTGTGTTGATTCAAGCGTGCCAAGCATAAGAAAGACGAAAGGACTTACCTCCACAGGTGGCGTTCCAGCCTGTCAAAAGATCCGCGAAGATGTCCTCGGCCATCATCAAATAATGAGGCTCGTGCGTGTGGTCATAGACCTTGAGCCAGGCAAGCGCCCACCATGCCTCGTCGTCGTAGTAGTCGTTTACAAATCCGCGAGTGTTAATGATTGAGGGTGCTTTGTACCCTTCAGGAATGTGGTCTTTGTCGAAGGTGTCGACGTATGAGTGGGTTATGATTTTGAGCTGTTGGAGGTTGTATTCTTGGGCTTGGGTGAATGTGTTTTTGAATACACCTTTTGCGAGTTTCTCCATGGAAGGGTCGACAGCGACGACGTCGGCCAGCATGGTGAGTGCGTTGGCGCTGTTCCACCAGCCGGTGGTGTCCCAGAGGCCGCTAGTTGTGTTGTACCATTTTTGGAGGGCGTCAACAGCCGCTTCGGTTTTTGAGGCATAGGTGGAAGGCCCATGGGTGATAGAGGCTGTGAAAGCAAATGAGGCGCAATTGGCGACGAGGAGAACCGCAAGAAGAAACACCATTATCGACGAAATGAGAAAGAAGCAAAGAAAAAAATGAGGCGAAAGGGAATAGCACATCTTGGATATATAAGATGCGCGCTGCAGCGTATCTGGAGCAAGCGAATAGCCGTATAGCCGCTTTTCGGAGTCAGCGTTACACTCTGGGAGGTTAGGAGGCCTGCAGCTTGGACTGCGTTCAGATTTCTCCGTCATTAGGTTCATCTCAGTTACGACATCGAACTCCTCACGACCCAAGTCGGGTTCCATCCTAGCCAACAGGAAGGAGATGAACGAAAATTCAATCAATCCAAGAATTGCCTCTTCCACCTGTGTCTCTCACAAGTATTCAGTGTAGCACGAGAACTGTCATCACAGAGCTCAAGTTACATTCGATTAAAGTGAAGAGCAGGGCTAGTGCAAAGCTTGACCAGGCAGTTGGAAACTGTTTGTTATGAACTGCTCTGTGGCCCCCGAAGTTGCATGTGTCAAGTGGTCGAGCTCCGCATGAGCAGTGTAGGGTTACACTATGAAAGTTTCGATAGTCTGAGGGTCAACTTTGTTAAATTAGCCCGTCTTGTCCTGCAGCATAAATACTTTCCTCCTTTGACGTCTAGGTTCAGAGCTGCAATCTTACCCGCTAGACATTTCACCGGAACATCCAATTTGGAATTCTTTCTTGTGTTTATATTGTATCAGCTTCGCTCTTTCGCACCGAGGTTTGTACTATGTCGTGCATGTGTCGATGTTCCGTATTTCGCTAAAATCGATTTATGTAGAGGCGCAAACAGTGCTGAGTCAGGCCATACCCTCCATGTACGTGTTGGCAATGGATAGGCTCCCTTCTGAAGCTGATTTGTAAAACCAATCCTGTTCTGATCAAAGACGGCGCCAAGTCATCACGCAAATCCTCCTCCGATAGTTCTGAATGCGTTCTGTGGTACCATTCACCAGGAACAGGTATCAAATTCAAAGTCTCGGATGCCCGTTGACCAGCCGAGGATGTAGTAGGATGAATTGTCCGAGCTGCTGGGAAAGGCTCGCGAAATTGATTGCCGGAGGTTTTATATACTGTTGTTTTAAAAGCTTGGAGCGCCCGATCCATCCAAATACGAGAGTATCTGTTGCCGCTGTTCGGCTGTCGCTAGATCGGAAATTCAAGTATAGAAGAACCGCATTGATGGTTTGGATGAAAGGATGGATGGATCAAGAGACCCCTGCTCTCTATGAAGCTCAGGGACATCGGCGACAGAGGTGCTGCTAGAGATTGAAGGTAGACTAGGATATTGGAAAAGCCTTGAACAAGGGTGAGCTGTTTTCTGACCCGTAGCAGCTAAAGCCGAAAAAGGTGTAACTTTGTTAACGAGCAGCAGAAAGAGTGTTTCTATTTTGAGTCATCCAATTACCCTCGATAGATTGACAAGTTATTCAATCCGTTGGCCATAGATGGAGCCATGCCATCGTATCTACCTCGTAAAGAAAGGTTTGTTTGTCGTGGCGGATGTCTTGCTGTCAAAGTAAGCGTTAGTGCACGGCGGCGAAATTCCGCCAGACCCTGTCAATACTCTATTTCGAACCGGAAATGGTGATCACAATTTACAGAGCAAGTCTTTTCATAACCATCGTATCAATGTCTCTATGCTATGCGTAGACTCTCAACATTACCTTTTCGTATTGCAAATCTCCATGGTCGAAGAAATCATTCTATGAGATTTCTGCTATGATTAAGGCTAGTTATGTTGGTTCTGGATAGCCTTTCCCCCTGAGATGATATCTGCATGGATATCACCCTCGAATCGGTTACTCGATACCCTCTACAGTGCGGAGGGTAAGTGCGATTCGAAGACCATCCACGAGACTCTCGGTATCCCAAATTAATTGAAAGAAACCCCTGAGTCATTGTCTTGTAATGTTCAGTCGAGGAGGCTCGTCTGGTCGAATTTGATAGAGCTAACGAAGGCTTCATAGACGGGCATGAAGACATCGAGTCCGAAGTACCCTGAGAAGCCATTGCTCTTAATTCACCTCCGAATACGTCTCCGGAACCCCACCACATCCCTCGCAAGGAATACTGACACCGTATGTACATTTACGGCAAGTGCTACAATGCCAATCTCTCCAGTCTTGGCACTCTCCACAAGTTCGACAGTGCCAGGTGCAACGATCTTCTACCCAGCATCCGTGGCAGAAGGAAAAGAACCAATGCTTGGGGCCCTCATCCTTTGCGTTAGATAGCCCGTAGCGCAACAAGGCACGCACAAGATCTTCCTGGTTCTCTGGAACTCTAGAGGATTGCAAAAACTGCATCCATTCCTTCTTCCAATTACGCAAGTCTTCGTCTCCTATATCTTCATCAACGATGTCACCTGTAGGCTCACTGGTTTTGATAGTCAGGGGTATACTTAATGTGAATAGATAACGCCAACGCTCGAAAAGACCGGCATTAAAGAAATAACTGAGAAGGTACCGAAAGTGGAACTTCTTTACCTGTAAATGTTGCCGTCTCTGATGCCCATAAGCATGCATCCTAGCTTGTCAACCGTATCTGCTTTTGAGCCATTCACTCTCTTGAAATACTTCGAGAAGCAAGGGTTTGCATTTTGGCCCTCTCCGAAAACGCGATCCAATTGATTAAACTTATTGTAGCAAGAGCGACTTGCACAGCTGCAACTCCCATCAAATCCGGAGCCATACTTGGCGCACTTACACAGTTGGGACCACAATCTTTTCTACAGTTACACAGTAACTCTGGTGGTACAGCATCTTGAACCTATAGACGTTGGACATTAGTCGAGAACACCTTCGTTATGTAGCTTCGTATCGGAAGGGTTACGAAATGCTAGCAAGCCGAAATTCATGCATGAAGTTTGCGCTCACCTCTGACACTATCCTAGGCTCGTTGGGAGTAAATACTGTAGGCTGGGAGAAAGGATCAAGATCGTGTCCAGAGTCAGGATATTCCCGTGGTCCATCATCTCGTCTTTGTTCATCCTCTTGCCTTTGTAGCTTTTGATTTTCATCAAACAACCTGGCCATTCTAAACGCATGCGCTATTTCTGCCTCAGAAATGGGCCCTCTACCTCCACCGGGGGATCGACACATCATCATTGAAAAGGCCCGTCGGCGCCCCGACATCTCTTGCTCGTTTCCCAGAATTGCGCCCCAAATCGTCGGCCTTGCGCTTCATGCCCTTGCCATTGCCCATCCATGCCAAAGATCCCCCCCAGCCAAGTACAGGTTTTGTGGCATGTGTTGCGCGCTGCAACATCACGGTCACTGTTATCAATCGGAGCAGTATCTTCCTGTAAGGTTTCCGAAGCTTTGGGGCGTTCCGAGTCGTCGAGTCGTCGAAAGATATCTTCTTTGTCTCGCGGCGATATCCGTCACAGCGGTCTGAATCTTAGATAAGGCTTCCAAAACTGCATTAGTTCCCATCTGATGCTTTTGTTCGGTCAAGAGCCGCAGGTCGCCCTGTAGTTGAAGTGGATTGGCTTGTTCGTGCTGCATTGGCGTATCGTCCAAGGGCATCTTCTTCCTGGCCATGAGTGGAGTTTGCTGCTATTCTATTGGCTGTTGGAGCGACTACAACACTTGAGCGAGTGTACTTTGGTGGCATAGTAATGGAGCTGGAGTAAGTGGAGCTTTTCCCACAGGGCCACAGGGCAAGTATGGATGGGAGTAAAGTATTGTTCACTCATTCATTTGAATATGATTCGGAGGTCCTATGTATCCACACTCTGCGAATGCGGCTCCTTCGTTACATGTCTAAAGCCAACGCGCTATAAATTAATAGCTAGAATACAAGAAAGAATAGTATCGCATGGCTCATTGAAGGCCGGGTGATCGTTCGCATGAAGGACAGCGTGCACCTCATAAAGCATACTTCCCATGCCTACCTTATCCGTGTGCGTTTCATGAAGTCCAGTCTCCAAGTTTTGCGCCATAACCAGTAATCCAATGCTCCCCGTTTTCATATCAAAAAGCTCCATATCAAGTTATCAGATTGCCGCCAATCATTCAGAGGCCTATCTTTCCCTCCCATTTCACACCTTGCTTCGCGCTCCATTCGCCTAGGAGACTCCACCCCATTCGCACGGCCTGGATGCCGCTATTTGTTTCTCTTAAAGGTAGATGGTATCCGCCATCACCATACGCCTTTGGAACGAGCTTCTCTTCGCCCTTGGCTACCACACCGGTTTGAGCACGCTTGGACCATGTTTTAGGATAAGACTGCTGCAGGTCTTGTAAGGAGAGATTGTTGATGCCCTGCACCCATGCTTGCTGCGCTAGCCGTGCATTTTCAACAAGTCCATTCTTGAATTTTGTAAATTCTTTCTTCGCTTGATCAACGGAATCTATATCGGTTGGATCTCCGGCTTCTTCTAAGGCCGATAAAGGAGGCCAGTCATGCTCAAGGCGTTCTAGGTCGTAAAGGTGGATGGTGTCACGGCAGATGGCTTCGAGCTGGTGAATAAGACCATGAAATGGGGGAATATGTTGTGTGACCTTTTTAACGAAGGTCAGATATGGCAAGAGAGATTGCCAACGGGCAACATCTGGAGGTTTGCGGGTCCAGCGCGACACTTGGTCGCCAAGACTAAATCCTAGTATAAAGCAAAGAGCAGTCTCGATTGTAATTGCAGCTCCCTGCTTTAGGTCTTCATCGATTATGGTGTAGTCTGATTTTGAGTTCAGGAAGGGATCCGCATCGTGCTTCAGTTTTCGACCGAGATCCAGATACTTTTGCTGCTCGGCGTACCAAAACGCAATCTCTTCATTCTTCCCAGGAAGTAGATTAGTGTTGGCGGATGCATTTGACCCAGATCTGTCATGCCGACTCACACGCTCGGTGCTGCCAGGCACATTGGGTGTACTGCTCCGCGTGCCTCCCAATGGGGTCTTCACGTCCCCTTCTGTAGATCCAATACGACGCATAGTGGCACTCTTCAGGTCTCGTTTGGGAGTGGATAGGTGCGACTTCTGTGCACTGCCGTGATGTGATAATACTGGTGACTTGATCGCCGGACGTACCGGCGTAGAAGGCTTTGGCGTCGACTCGCCTGCGCCGGGTGCTTTCTGGCGTTTGCTAGAAGGCGGTACTAGAGCGTCTTGCTCGTCCTCTGGCCTCCGGCGTTTATCGCCTGCCTTAATTGCGTCCCGCTCATTTTGACCCTGATTCATATTTCTTCCAATGACACTTTTGGTAGTGCTATGAGTGTTGTGAGGGTGCTGCTCTTGCTGACGTCGACTTTCGTTGCTCTTAACCCCGTTTACTTGAGCTTTTTCTCCAGGTCTACCACTCGAGGTATCTTTGACATTGATGTGGGGAAGCTTCGTTGGTTCCGGCTTCTTTGGGCGGGGGGTCATCTTTATAATTCTTCCCCATGCCTTCCTGGAAGATTTTGGAATCTTCAAGACTAACTGAAGGCGCTTCTGGTCCGACTTCCCTTGTGAGACGATTGACGAAACTGCTCGCTCTTTCCCGATCTTGCTCAACCCCGGCAAAAGAGGCTTTCCGGTTGTGACCTCGTTCATATCGGTAATACTTTCTTCAGGGGATGTGGGTCGGAATGAGTTAATGTTCTGGTTTAGGGTTTGTTGCAGAGAATTGGAAGCTTTTAAGGATTGGCTCGTCAACGAGCTCTTTACCGCTAAGGTAGTACTCTTTGGTGGAGTTGAAACTGTAACACCTTCTTTGGATTTTTTTTGGCCGATACTTGACACATGCGGTAAAGTAACAGCAGCGGGGCCCTTCTTATCCGATGATGTGGACACCGCAGGAGGTGTCTTTTCATGACCAAGCTTTTCTGAACTACCGCGTACATTCAAATGTGCCCTGTCAAGCTCCTCCTCAATATACGAGGGAAGTGTTGGCGACAGTAAGGGCGGAAGCCCGTGTAAAGTAGGTTTCTTTATTTCAGGCTCCTTTGGTGCTACTCGAGGTGGATCAGGGGAGGTACGGGCTTTCTTGGCCGGTGGGAGAACGCGGCCATGGTCAAGAGGCTTGTTCTCATTCACTTCGGAAATGGCGTCAATAGACCTGTCATGTTTTAGCTACGCATAGGCGACTGCGGAGAGCCACCGCTTCATACCTCTTGTGGCTTTGGTGGTTCTCTGCCTCCTCGGGTTTTGATGTTTTCAGGACTGGGGCAGTTGGCATACTACCCTTATCTGGTGCTTTGGTCTGGCCGTTCGCCTGCGGTACAGTCTTTGCGCCAATTTGCCCCGCAGCCTTATTCTTGTAATCTGCCAAGCTGATTTTCTTCTTTGGTGCCTGCCCGGGGAGCGGGGAATTCGTTCCACTTCTTACATGCGATGTCTTTTCTTTTATTGCCCCGTTTCCGTCGTCCCAATCTCCGATTGCATGCATTATGTTGTCTTCGTCGAAAGTGCGCGCCATGAAACTAAGGTACGATAATTGTTCCTCATGAGCTCCAAACGGGGAGCCTCTTCTCCAGTCGTTGATTTGGTGTGAACCCACACGGTAGTTGGTTGGTATGGTTAAAATGTAGGGTGATGATGGTAGAACCTTGTCGCTCAGTTTCTGGAGGCGCGCGTCGATTGAGGATTGCTCAACTGGGTTTTTGTGGTTAAGATCCTTTGCAAGAGCCGTCATTTTGGTGATTGAAGAGTCTTAGCGAGTGTTTTCATAGACTAGAGGTTGGTCGTTGCGGGAGGTACAGCTGTAGAGGGCGTCCTGTACGGGTTGGGTGGGAGAAGTACATCCACGGCTTTCAAGTGTTGGAAAGCAATGGTAAAGCGAGCGTAATGTGAATGTGCTATTCACAACACAACATCACCCAGCCATTCCAGGAGAGTGTCTCAACGCTATTGACGCTATTGAATGGCTGTCTGGTCAATAACCGCATTCACTATTGTTCACCCATTGATGGAGAGGAACAATAGGTATAAAACCACCATGCGCCGAAGAGCTCTAAATGCAACATCCAGGATAATGAGTAAATATTTCCAAGGCTCGCGTACGATCTGCCAGTAGGTGCTACAAATGCGCGCGCCCTTAGGCTGATTTGCAGAAATGGCTTAGAGGTGTGTTTGGTGGCTGAGGATACTGATCTATTCCGCAGCTCGGATTCTGGAATAATGTGGTTTTTGATGATATTCAGATCATTTCATGTCTTTGATGCATAGAAATGTAATATGTCGCGACAAGATTCCCATACTGCAGCTGGGGGTGCAATTTGGATGAGTGGAGTTGGGAGGATTGAGGGAATGATGCAGACGGAGTTTAGGTACCTTACTGTACGATAAAGCTACTGTATCGGGTAACGGATTGAGGCCCGAACTTTAGCTTACGGCTAAGGAAACGCGAACTGTTCGTCAGTCATCGTCACGCCCAACGGCCTAAGGTAGCACGGTAGATATCTTCCTTACCTTAAGCGTGCTATGGTTATAAGCCAGCAAAACAAAGTTGCAACACAGAGGAGCTGTTTACCCAGCGTCAGCATTTCGTTATATGATCATATCAGTACTGTTGATCACAAGTATGACAACTCTTATGGGAGGAGGACAAGATTTATAGGGCGCATGCGATATGCCTATATCCCTGTAAGGCATCACCTGTCATGTGCGTACATAACATGCGTCACTCTTGTTCAGAGGCTATATTATTGATTGAAATCATCACCGGTAAGCTCAGGATCTCTTGGCCGCCGAAAAGAGTGCCAGAGATTCGAACCTCAACGCTTTCACCGCTACCTTCGCACTCCGCGATATCTTCGGCACGTACTGGAAACTCCAAACAGTAAGCATTCCCCACTTCTCGTCTCTGCACGGAGATGGTGAAATGCGAGAAAGGACCTGTGGTCTTGCTCCAAGGTAGCCACTCTGGCCATTTATCATCTGCTCCTCGCCATCTCCATGCCAGCCTCCTCTCAGTATCCAGGCCTTTTCCACGCTGTATCGCATGTATGCCATAGATAGCGAAGTCGCGATCTAGTTGCCTATGATCAGGAGAGATGACAAGCCTTTCAATACGCAGCAACTGTAGGGGCTGGAAGACGTCGACCAGCCTTTCGCAGTAAACCCCTAACTCAACCAGGCAAATTCCGTCACCCTGATAGTCGAGGCTCATGCGATGCGAATCGCGCGATACATCATGTGGTATCTCAGAATATCTGTATACAAGATCTTGCTCGCCGGTCACAGTATAGGCCGCAAACAAGCCTACCTTGGCAGACCCAGCCACGTGCGGCTTGCCAAAACGCAGCACAGCTTGAAGAGCGCCATGAGCAGGCATGCTTAGCTTGAAGAGACATAGTTGTAGGAAGGATGTTGGATGGTCAAAGCCCTCTGGACTGGTATCGCCTTTCATAATACCAACTGCTTGTGTAAGTACCATTAGACTTGGAGGATACTCGTCCTGGAGTACTCCGTAAAGGACTTGTGTTGGAGGCCTTTGTTGCAATTTTTCCCATTCTGAAGCTTGTACGGGTAACAGATTTGGAAGAATGGCCTGCGAACTCAAATCGGAGTGTATCCGAGGATGGACCTGGTATGATTAATCGGTCAACTTCTTTCCACCGTACAAGCGCTTACCCTACAAGAATGCAGTGAAAAGGAAAGAGATCTTTGGAAAGGTTGTGGCTCTAACAAAGGAAAAAGGCAGACACACGCTATCTCTTTCTGCTTTGACTGAAAATGCCCCGCTAAAGTTGGTCTCTAAAAACAAGACTGATCCTGCAGGGTACTCGCGTGCATATTTGATAATTGGTTCCGATCTGTAATCTTTGGTGTGATGAGGCCTGCCCTTACGACAGTCGCAACCAAGCTCGTCGGGCAAACAGAATCCTTTCCACATGGATCGGTCGACAGCTTTAGCGATAGAAATCGCGTTTGAGGCAGGTGCATCAATGAGAGAAGAGGTTGAGAAATGCTCATGTGTCCAGGCGGGACCAAAAACAGCTGTAGAAAACCCATGTTCGGCGAGAGTTTTCATTGCCTAGTCACGTCAATTCAGCGGATATCACACCCTCATGCAACTAAATGTATGAATTTGATGAAAAGCGTACTAGACCAGTGTTCGTACCACCGCCTCCTTTCTCTGGAAAAGTGATCCGAGGTGGACCTGGCATATTTGTGTTCTGAGCCCAGACATCGATTCCGAAGAAGACACCGGATATAGCAATTTCAGACTCCCCAGCGACGGTCTGGGCCTCCTGTAATCCTGCTTTGGTCCATTTGTAGTTTGTAAAAAGTGCATCAGCAGACCTGGCAAATTCAAAATTCTTGGCTGTTAAACCGTTCTGATACTCGACCTCGTTATCAATATTCAAAGCATCATACCAAATCACTTCGCCCTTCTCGCCAAGGTGACGCCGTAAATTAAGAATAAAGCCATTCAATTTCCGAGTGAGATCTGGGAAGTTCTTCGGAAATTCCTTTTCGACATTCAACAGCCAGCCATCAAAACCATATGCATGGGCCATTGACGCCAACTGCACCGCTACGCCATACTGTTCATCCTCAACAGCGAGCATGCGTTCAATTCCAGGGGTTTGGGGCTCAATGATGAAAGTACCGAAAACCTTGACACCATTGCGATGCATAGTGTTTACCCATGTTGGGGGTGGGACACAGACGAGCTTATGCGAAAAATATACAAATACATTGATGTATTGAAGATAATGACAGTTGTATGGCTCACTCTTCAAAAGGGTTGGACGTACGCTCTCGTAGTCATGGTAACCACCATTGTAGTCATGACACAAGAGAACCTCTGTGCATCGAATGGATCCATCGTGAACTCGAGCTGCTGGTCTTTCCAGAAGAGGAGTGTTGGCTTGTTGAATGGGATCAATATCTCCTAGTCGCCAAGCTGCCAACTCGTCGAAATCATCAAAGTATGCAAATCCCTTGAGGACGTCACGGAGTCTTTGCGCCCTCCTTTCCTCCTTGGATGGTCCAGTATCTGTGGGAGGGTCCAATATATCTTTCAGTCTCTTTCCGACACGCCAACCTATTTTCTTCCAGTCCGGGAAACCAAAGGACGACATGGTGACTTCAGGGTGCGAGCAAGAAGGTATATAGAGAACAGAGAGTCTTCAAACCATTGTATGCAACAATTATTATATACCATAGCATCACACATGGAAGTTTAACGGGAGCTGTCCCACTTTGCCGCAACATTGAATATTCTACGGGGAACTTCTCGACCCTGTCGCGTAATTCAAGGTGATCTTCTGCAGCGTGTCAACAATTCCTTATGAATGCGATAAATGCAAAAAATGATACAACATTGAGGTTTTCAACAGTCTTCTTCTTTGTCCAATACTGCTTTCCACTGGCGCAAACTGTCTAAGACCTGCTGGGCCTATCCCCCGCCATCATGGTCGCAATGAACATCTTCAGGGTTACCGGTATGGTCTCATTGATAGCTCTTACGGACCTCTCATGCTACATGAAAGCTGACCATCTTTCCATGTAAAGCGGACTTGTCCCATCTAGTATCGATCCTGATTCTGCTCCAGAAAATGAGATCATCCAATGTTTGTGCCCTAGCAAAATCCCTCCCCCAAGAGCTGCCTCACTGCTAAGCTTCTATAGAGTTGTTCGGGCATATCGTTCAAGTCGCAAGTCCTATATCTCATTGTCTACATTACAAGATACCTCGGTGCGCGTACACAGGTGCCTCAATAGGCTGCAATGGCACTAAAGGTTTTGGCGCAGACATCTTCTGGACATTTTACTCCGGCTCTCTCTGGAATACCACATTCAAAATCCTTTTCCTGGCGTCCTCTGCGTACACCGTGTACCTGATGCTCAACGACTACAAGCCAACCCATGATCCCAATATCGATACTTTCAAGGTCCAGTACCTGCTGGGTGGTGCAGCAGTCCTAGCGATCCTTTTCCCCTACAAATACCAGCCCACAGAGGTCAGTTTTTTCGCCGCTACGCCCGCAATTCTCACCTCTCAAGGATATATGAAGTTGACATATCTTGGCATAGATCCTATGGGCCTTCTCGATATGGCTTGAATCTGTAGCCATTTTACCCCAACTTTTCATGCTCCAACGCACTGGTGAAGCCGAGACAATAACAACCCACTATCTCTTCGCATTAGGCCTTTACCGTGCTCTGTATATACCCAATTGGCTGTATCGGTACTTTGCGGAGGGCTATGTGGATAAGATACCATGGGTGGCCGGCATAATACAGACGATTCTTTATTCGGACTTTTTCTGGATTTACTACACAAAGTGAGTCCTAACATTCCTGGCACTGCCAAGTCTTCGGTTGGAATTGAAGATTTCAATCACTGACGTTCCATTTCAGGGTACTGCAAGGCAAGAAGTTTAATCTGCCGGTATAGGGGAACAGGGGCAATGTTATTATCCATCATTTAGCGGACATTGCTTTGCGCTGTGAACCTTGAACCTGTACTGATAGCTATCGTTTACCAATGCGCCATGGTGTGTCCAGAACATCTCAGCTTCGTTGAGATAGGTCTGGGAGTTTCGAACAGAGGATGGTGTCAAAGATGGCGCCCCCGAAACGTGCAAACGAGCATCGTAGTGGAAAAAGATTTGAGATCGAAACCCTAAGAGTCAATTTCAAAATGCACAGCAAACAACTATCCTTATCCAGACAACTACCCGGACGATAACACATTCCAAAGCACCAAAAGAAAACAAAAGGAAACAAACCAAATAGTCGTCCTTCTCGAACCATCTCCCCTTCCTCACTATCCACACCTCCTTCCCATCCAATACCTACCTCCACCACCCCACCGCCCTCCACCCAAATAAACCACCCCCTCTTCCCCCCAGAAAGCATTTCCCTCCCTCCCACCAAGCTCCTTACAATAGCTCTACCTCACCACCCCAAACCCCCCCCCCCCCCCCCCCCCACCAAAAGAGCACCTTATCCGTATGTTTCTCAAAAACCCAAGACATGCCTGCGGCCTTTGTTCCAATTATGGGTAAAACCCGGCAAAAACGATCAAACTCGACGACGCTGTGTAGAGATGATAGCAGCCAAAAAAGGGGCTCATCACTCACGAATCGTTTTGAGATCCATAGATATCGGTAGGTCATGAATGAGTAAAACCTGTATCCCTCTGGAGGGGGGCCTACTGTAGTAAGAGTGTGGGGAGGGGGGGGGATTGTTTTACTTGGTATATAGGTACGAGGGGTTTGGTTTGGTTTGACGGGATTAGGTTCGGCCGGAGCGATTGACTGGGCTAGGGGGGGGGGGGGGGTGGAGGAGTGCAATTTTGTTTCCTTTTGAGGAAATTCATGTATCTTCAAGGGGGCCTGCAGGCTGCCGGGGAGGGCAACCATGCAGCAGCAGGGACCAGAGCTGCATGCAGCGGGGATGGAAGATATCAACGACATCTCGATCTGACATCCCCCAAGGCTTGCCACCAGACTCTAACGTTTTGGCTTTGTGCCCGTGTAAGAGCTGTCGTTTGATCTTGGATCTGCTGTTCTTGATTATATACTCCGTTACACTGGGGGGTATATATCAAACAAAGGCTATGCATGGGATGCTAGTCGATAGCAGGTAAAGCCAATGCCGACAAATTAAAAAAAAAAAAGCCCAGGCATGTTGCTGTGGACAAAGGTCTTCCCCTTTCCAATAGAAAACGAATACGACGCCGGTGCTTGATGCTCGCAAGCAGAAAACGCCTGGAATGCTCAATCCGCAAGAGTAACCGAAAAAGCAAGGTGTCGCATCTGTACATGTTCCAAATCTCCGTTCTACCACTTGCACGGGTCTTGAATTGTCGAGAAAGGGCACTTCCCATTGATGAGAGGACTTATACAGGGAGTGAAGCACGCGATCTTCACCGGCAGCTGCGAGATACAAGCGATATCAAGTGTCCCGTCCCAGTTGAAGTTAATGGCCGCGCTCCCAGCTTTGCCTTCAGCTGTGCAGTTGTAGGCCCCATCGAACAGCACATCCAGTGCTGCCCATCCGTTCTTGACGATATCCTGCGTCAGCTGATTTGGGCTCTTCTCCTGGCCATCACGAGGCACCTGGTTGAGAGTGTATACGCGCTGAGTAGATTGACTCCAATAAACGGCATCTGTGCCAGCGACCGAGCATACGTTATTAGGCCCCATTTGACAAGCGAAACCGGGAAATGTGGTAGACTCGACTGAAGCAGCAGTAGGATATGGTCCGAGGAACGGACAGGCGTACCACCCATTCTTGGACATGGTTTCGGAGAGCAGATACGTTGTGAGAGCATAGTCAAGACCGTCTGTCTTCGCAGGCAGCGACATTGATTGAGCGCCAGAAAATCGTCCACTTTCAGCAAAGGCGACAAATGTTGGCATGTCGGACATCAATAGCTCGACAGCAGTATTAATCATGCTTGCCATCTGCTGGCTTGCTTTGGTAAGCTCATCGTTCAACTGGCCGATTTGTACTATCTTGGAATTCGCGGTCCCTGCCGGCCAAAGCGCTTTACTAAACCCTGGGGCCTGTGATACACTGATCAAAAGACCCTGAGCAGCATATTTGACCGTCTGCTCCATGCTCAAGATCGATACTGCGATACTTGGTGCCCCCAGAAAAGCCAGTCCGAACGAAAGAGCAGTAAGAATATTGAGCCAAGGGAATCCGGCCTCTGCTGGTGGGTCGAGTTCGTTAACCATTGAGTGTATCGCGAGGCCAGCTTGGCCAGCAGCGTAGTTAAGTGCAGACCAATAAGTTGTGAAGAAGTTGTTGATAGCTAACACTCGAATTAGTAAAGCTATCGTTACTTGGCATACTATCAAGTACCGTAAATATTTTTCATAACGTAGTGGACTTGAGGCGTGATCCCAGGGGGAGTTTTTTGTGACAGGTCCAGTGAACAAGTTTGTACGTTGATCTGTGTGCAATCGGCTCCTCCGTACCTATGACCCAGACGTAAGAAGCATGTTGTCCACGCTTCACCCGGCATGCAACAATTCGCTGAGTCCTGTGTAGCGTTGCAGACCTGTGTCGTTTTGTTCCAGCCTGTGGTTGGATTATTGAGCCAATTGCTCAGATCAAGTTGGCCCCAGCATGAGACATCAAACGCAGCTTCGGGGTCGGTGTAGTTGATGATATACCTTTCGGCATAGTTTCTAGTGCTTATCTAGCGAGGAAGACTCATGAACGGGTTCGAAGTCACGGACGAGGCCGGATTCAAGGACGAGGCTAGGATTGAGAAAGGTGTAGCTGTAGTTGAAGAAAAAGCGATGAAGGCTACCATGGCCGAGCAAAGGAAGGAAGACCGCAGCATGATGCTACGAATCATCAAATACCGTGATGAGAAGTGATGGTGGGAACGACAATAGCGAATGCGATGAAAACACCAGGTAGGCAAAACGCCTGTAAGGTAGCAGGGAATCTAATACAACACGCACCATAAAGCAGCAGAGAAAGATTCATCGTGAGTAATATGAAACATTCCGATAGGGGCTCGTATGTAATTCGTAGTATGTAGGTATGTTGGTATGTTTTACCGGGCTGAGTTCGGAGCGACCACGCACGGCTTTTCCCTATGATCTGCGCCCAAGGGTGGAGTTGCTCGGTGCGCATACATTTGGGATGAAACATGTACAGGGAAGCAAGAAACGTGTGACGGTGGTACGAAGAAGTAGAAGAGAGCGCGCAAGATGGTTCGTCGGAATTGAAACTCTCTTGTAGATGGTTGAACATATACGCCGAAGCGATTAGCGCGCTTACAAGGTGGTGGGACTGGGGGGGGTCTCGGGGGTAATTCCATCTTAATCCGTCGAATGAGATCTGTCGCTGAAGTGTTTCGGTATATCGGCTTGATCGATCAGCAGCGGTGCTACCTCCGTTATCTCTATTAAGGGGGTTCGAATCCTGATCCATGAACAAGACGGAATCGGACTGATCAAATGCTCTTGGTTGGAAGTTGTATCATGACCGTTGCCACTGTTGGAGAGGATGATTTCATCCACCCCAACCCCCATATATCTATCCCCACAACAAGGTCTATCTTGGTTATATCCTTCGTTTTCAGTTCCGGTGTAACAGACTTCACTCATGGCATTGAGCCAATCGAGTTCATTCGCCATTCGCCATTCGCCATTCGCCATTTGTTCTCTTGGAGCTTATGATCAAACACTATATATATGCATGGATTCAAAGTATCTCATCAGGCCATTTCTGTTGATGATAGAGATCATGATCAATTGGTCCTCTATTCCCGTTTCCGGTGTGCCTTGACCGGCGGTTAGGATTCTTCGCCAGGTCGTGCAGGACGACCTACTTCATCTTGACCGCCACTACCGTCTGCAATCTTGTTGTTTCTTACCCAACCAGTATGGCTGCGGCTTTTGCTTGCATTTGTGGAGGTGTTGGTGTTCTGGCTCTGATAAGACGTCACCATCTCATAGTATTTTTCTTATTAAGAGCTTATGGTTGTGCAATGAATATCGTGCAATGTGACTCCCAAATGTTGCCCATTCATCGAAACGCTGAGGTTTCCATTCGAGCGCTTCCACGTACCGACCGACAACAATTCATTATATCATCGGCAGTGAACTTACAATACCCCCAGCCATCACCAGCTATTTACCGACAGCGAGCCTCATGTAGTAAATGGTCTTACTTCGCATCTCTACGTCACGGTAATCCGCCCGTGAGTGGTATCCATCCTCATTCCCATCCATGCTGTTGCTAATTCAAGGTTTGACGCCTCTTTGATGCCCCTTTCGATGGTTTTCGGGATGAAGCCCAGCATCAGTGCAGCAGCCAGCGAACATTGGAGGTCATCTACGGTCACGAAACCAAGTCCAGGTTGAAACTATCCGAGCCAGTCCATCATCGGGAACCGTCGAATCCTAGCGCGATGATTATTAAGGTGCATGTCCGCTATCGTTTATACGCCTGTGACAGTCTTCGAAGCGCTTGGTCATAGGGCTGTATATAGCAAGTCGCAAATCACCACATGGCTCACCCAATCCTAAGCTGCTAGAGTTTGATTGGGTCTGTCGGTATCGAAGCTGTAGATGTCGAGGCATCAAGGATGATCTATTTTCGCAACTTGCAGAGCCCTATGGCGGTACTAGCCGTCTCGTTTTAGGCATAGTCATCACCTCGATCGTCCTCCGAGAATTGCTCCTAGCTCTTCTACCTTTCTATGCGTTTTATATCTACCTTACCCTTGCCTTGGACTTCTTTTTGACTCCTCAGAGAAAAGAGTATAAGACGCTACTATAAGACCTATTAAATAATCGATAGAGTGAACGCACGCCAATTCGAGAAGGCCCGATGATGTTAATAGTCTGCAGATTTTCTTTGCAAATGCTCTTCGGTCCCTGCGCTTTGATTATACTACTCAGTACAACAGCTCGTACCCAGACTTGTTTTCTTCCTTACTTGTCCTTCGTATTGGCGAATCTCTTTGACCTTGTTTTCGGCTTAACAAATCCAATATGCCTGCGAATACGAAAAAGAGGTGTGCGAACAAGTCGGCGTTCCTTGCGATGTACGAATTTCTTTTTTCGTATCCATATAGCTCGTTACCTCGTCGGTAGCTCTTTACCTTTGGCTCGGAACTATGTTCTGACTAAATTACTTTAGCAGATTGCTTACAATTAAGTGATTTGAACCTAGATATCTGCTCCACGTATTCTCCACATTTCCGAGATCAACGGTGGTTCCCTCATATAACGCGAATCCGTCGTGTTCGCTGCAACTCTGATGCTTGTATCTGACAAGGTCGAGGAAACGTTCTGCGCAGCTCGAAGCAATTCCACCGGAGATTGTTGTGAAGAGATTAGTCGCTATTTGGTTTTGGTCCCCGTCGTACGATTATATCAGGAGAGTGAGAGAAAATGTTAAGCCGAAGACACAGCGAAAGGATCATGTACTTTGAATATCACTTTCGTCTTTTGTCCGCATCTGATTGATGAGAGTGGGCTTCTTGGCTGAGGTACAGTCTTCCGTTTGAAGAATTGAAAAACGGAAAACGATGCTAAGACAACAGTCGATTAACACCGAGCTCTTCCGCATCCTCATCAAAGTTTTTCAGTCGATTGAAGGAACGACTGCTACTGGCTTCTGAAGATGATTGCCGCAGGCGACGTTGTCATCATCTCTGAGGAGATCTTTCCGGCGACACTGCAAAGAACCGAGCTAGCATCCTTTAAATGAATTTCCTATCAATCCAACAAGCTCTCCACTGCATGGACAACCCTATGTCATCGAGGTAGCTGTATTGTTCTTTGCTCGATGAAAGAGTGTCCTCTTCTTTTCTTGATCGTTGCGTCAGCCCCGTTAGCGCAATGCATGGCCTTCGTATATAGGAGAGTATTTGTTGATGGATCAGGCCATGGTCGGCACATGTCTCCTGAGCGACATCAACCGAGCTCAAGCAATGGTACGATATGCAGTTGTTTTGCTACTGTATTAGGTTTTCGTCTTTTGAGCCTGTGGGCACCATGCGCATGATGTTGATTCTCCCACAGCTTACCTAGGTAGTGATCTATAGACAGGTAGAATAAGGCAAGAAAGGCATGAAGAGGGACACTATGCCCCAGGCAGTGATGGGTGCCACATTCAGGTAGATTTTCGAGTAGTGTCACCCAAAGGGTATACTTGGGCGGCTGCAGATCTCTTTGTCACGTGCAAGAATTGAAACTCCAGATTCAAATCCAATAAGAAACCTTAAGCCAACTATCCTCGCCCTCCTCAAACACCGTGTACTAATCATTGGCTCATAGCAATGCTATTCGGCCATATCGATGCTTCATGTTACTTCCCGCTGGCGATGAACATGTCACAAATCAAAAGACAGCAGGTGATTTGATCTTGTACGCATGATCTACGTCGGCGTTGCTCAGAGTAGCGGAACCCCGGTGGCGCCTGCAGCAACATCGCCGACTCGTTGGCATGACTAGAGAGAGTCTTGGTTTGCGCATTCCTTTTCAAGAACAATGCCCCGTGTAAGTGTAGCATGTATCTATCATGTTGGCAGGTAGACTCACACGCCTTGGTCTTGTTCATTGATCGCGTGACAAAGGAGACGTGACTACCACAATGGCTCCTTTGTTGATTCGATTCACATATTTCCTATGACTTGCCGTGTTCCTAGTATCTTGTTAAATAGTGTACTAGATTCGTCATCTCTTTCATCATTTTTAACCAGGATTGCAACACTCTCATATAGCCTACTATCATCATGCACTCCTTACTCAAGCCGGTCTTGCTTCTTGCTACATTCATTACCACAGGAGCCTACGCAGAAACCCTATGTAACGGCTATGCAGAGCTCTGCAGCCGAAGCTACTCCAATGTCTCGCAGATAGGTACCCACGACTCCGCCTTTGTGGGTTCCTCGGTTTCAGACAACCAGGCGAAATCCGTCACGGACCAACTGAATGCCGGCATCCGCTTCCTCCAAGCTCAGTCCCATCTAGATTCCTTCAAGCAGCTGAGCCTCTGTCACACCAGCTGCTTCCTGGAAGATGCTGGTAGCGTGCAAGGGTACTTGGCGACGATCAAAAGCTGGCTGGATGCGAACCCAAACGAAGTAGTTACCGTGCTCCTCACAAACGGCGACAACGTGGACATCAGCCTCTTCGACACTGCCTTCTCCAATAGCGGCGTCAAATCGTACGCATATATACCCCCGACAAGTCCCTTGGCCATCACAGCCTGGCCGACCCTGGGCGACATGATTAAAGCAGGCGCCCGTCTCGTGGTGTTCTTAGGTCAGTCTATCCCCCCCCCGCCAAAGCCTCTCTCCCCGGCTAACCCCTCAAACACAGACACCGGCGCCAACCCGTCAACCCCTTACATCCTCGACGAATTCTCCTACTTCTTCGAGACCCCCTACGACACTTTAGACCCCAACTTCCCCGAATGCACCCTCGACCGCCCCTCCAACGCCTCCCCCGCCGGCCGCATGTACATCGTGAACCACTTCCTCGACATCTCTATCTTCGGCGTCGACATCCCCGACCGCGCCGCTGACCCGCAGACGAATGCGGCGACAGGAGCAGGCAGTATTGGCGCTCAGGTCGCCATCTGCGAGGGCATGTACGGGGAAGCGCCCAAGGGGGTGCTGGTGGATAATTTCGATGTCGGGGATGTGTTTACGGCGCAGAAGGCGTTGAATGGGTTGTGAGAATTCTTTTTTCTCAAAAGTTGGCGCTCGAGAGACTACATTGTCCATATGTTTTCTCCTCTTGAGCGGGTAAAAGTTCCATAAAAGTTTCAGCTGGGCTGATTGTGGGGGAAATATAGCGCATCTCCACGCTTCGCGTTTCAATGGTGCATGTTTGCTCTACCGGTTACGATTGCGCTTGTGCTTGTTCTCGGATGATGTCCATTCTCTGCCGCGTTCGCAAATCCCGATTGTTCCTTGTTCCTTGTTCTGAAACGTTCTGATACCCACCACAGCGCGTCTTCTGGTCCTGGGTCTTCTAATACCACTATATCCCATTAACCTTTTGCGAAGGATCGTTATTTTCAGTTTACGTTAATTTAATCCTCCGGTTCCAAGGGAGCGGGCGGGGTTGGCGATATGTACGCCAAGATAGTCGAGTTCTGTTTATAAATCGTTAGATCGTCTACTCAATCCCGTCTTTTCGTTTTTTTTTCTTTCCATCTTTCGAAATCTGTACTGGCCTCCATCGCTGATTCTTTTCCGGTAGACTTTTGGGAGTTTCTTGTCTGAGCTATGTGGGGTTTGTCTCGATGCCCTTGGGGTAATTCTGTTGTGATGCTCTTGGCCTGGTGGGGGGGGGGGGGTTCGTTGGGGGCTTTCTAGGGTGTGGATGTCAGATTGTCGAGACCACTCTTTTCCTTTCCAACCCACTCCCACCAACAATAGCCGCACGCATCCTCTGAACAACATTCGCTCCCCGCTCTCGTTCCTCGACAGTCTCACTCATAACTAAGATCTCACACTATACGTCATTATTGGTAGAATGGACTACGATTATAGCGTATGCATTTTGAATTAATCCCTCCACCTATCCAAGCTATCTCAGCATTATAGCTGTCACTCATCATCTCTATGTCATTATCATCATATGCAATCCAACGCCCCTATATCCCTCCTTTCATATATGTGCTGCAGAAGCGAAACTTGCAAAGCAAAATCTTCATCCCCATCGAAAAACCCCCTCGTTGTCAATTTCACGGCGATCTTTGCACCCTTCCGCCCATCTGGCCGCCCATTTGATTATCCCCCTTCTTGACTTCGTAGTGCATGACTTCCAGGCTTCGCGGGAAGTAGGTTTGCAGGCCGAGTTTTTCGCGGAGGAAGGCACCTGTTTTCTCGAGGCGCTTGACGTCTCTTATGACGTTCCACGGCGGGTTCTCTGCTCCCTGCAATCTCCCTCTGATTACGTCCACCATCACTTCGTCCAGCCTTCCGTAAAAGTCCGCTCGGCTGGCGGCATCTGCCTCGTTGTTCCAGCCCTCGTCCCCTCCGTGACTGTTCAGGTTCCCACCCAATTTTATCAACAGTTCGAATGCCAACGGGGGTCCGCCGGGCAGGGCAGAAAGTTGTTCGATGGAGGGGATGAGGGTGCTGAGGGTGGTGGCGAAGGTGCTGGTGGGGAGGTGTTGGGAGAGGGAGTCTTGGAGGCGGTGGAGATCGTGGTTGAGGACGGTCATTTTGCGGTCGAGGTGGTAGTTGAGGGTTTGGGCGGCAGAGGGGTCGGTGTTCATGGCGGCGGCGATAGAGGGTGGAACGTCTGTTGAGGGGTGGCGCGGTTAGTGAGTGGTCAATTGATGAAAAGAGGGTGGTAGAAGGTCCATTGGAGATAGGGAACGGGTAAAATCTTACCAGCTCGTAGACCGCGCTTGTCGATCCAGGCGTGCATGTCTGCGCGTTCGTCTTCGAGTTGTTGGACTTGGAGGGTGGTTTCATCGAGTTCGGCTCTGAGGAGGTCGATTTGTTCGACATAGGGTTTGATGGCGTCGTTGAAGGCCTTGGTCAGTGGGTCTGGAGTTGGCGCCATGTTGGAGGGTGCGGTGCGCATGGTCGCGTCGCTCGAGGCGCCTGCTGGTCGATTGATGGGGTTGTACTGGTGTTCTTGGGTGGAAGGTCGGTATGATTGAAGCTTGTCTTGCGAGGTGGGCGAGCTCGAGTATTGTGTATCTTTGAACGCTAGGCCTTGGCTGTCTGTGTTGTACGAAGAGGGGCGGATGGGCATTTTGAAATCTTGCTCTGTTTTGGATGATCGATCTCGAGACAGTCGTCGAAGCCAGGACATAATCTCCGTAAAGAATGTGTTGCACACTGCAGAGAGTGCACGGCCTGTTTTATGCCGTTTGTGGGTTGTGTTTGTGTGGTTGGGGCGGTGGGCTGGTGTTTAGAGTAATTGAGGAGGCTGGCAGCCGTTGCCAAGTTTTTTGGTGTGTTGTGGTATTGGCAATTCGTTCACCGAATCACCGACGATCGACAGGGATCTTTCGGCACGGACCGAGGGTAGTACCGAGCTTAATCGACCAGGTTCGCATGGAATTTCTTTAGCCCGATGTCTACGGAGTATTCCGTACTCCGTACATACCAAACTTTCTCTATGTCCTCGCATCGAGACCTTAAATTTTCTTGCTCACTCACTTCTCCCTTTCAATCTCCCAACCTTGACTTTCTAGAACTATAAGGGAGCTTCGCAGTGGTGTGAGCTAGAGACACATATCATGGCGCCTGCCGTGGTAGACGCGGTTCCTGGTTCTGCAGCAATGGAGTTCAAGAAGGAATCCGGAGCAGCAAGAGTACTTGGTTCAGGTATGTCGTAGCACAGATTTCTCGCTACCACTGGCTAATTTTTTAGGATCTGCTGGTATTGCGGAGCTTGCTATATTTCATCCTGTGCGTCTTCCACCATAATATACTCGACTGAAACTCATCTTCTATACAGGTCGATACAATTGCAAAACGGTTGATGAGCAACCAAGGGAAAGTGAAGGATCCCACACCAGATGAATAATTGTATGCTGATGTAATATATAGATCACATCCGCCTCCAAACTCAATACGGTTATTTTTAAGGATTATGCAAGCGCAGGCATTGGTCGCAAATTCACATCTCTTTTCCCTGGTCTAGGTTACGCCGCAGGATACAAGGTCCGTTTTATATCAATGATCGGCGAACTGCGAGCACTATGAACCCAACTGACTAGGTGGAAAGATCCTGCAAAGAGTATACAAATATGGCGGACAGCCTTTCGCCAGAGATTACCTCGCACTACACCACGGAGACAGTTTCGATAGAACTTTTGGCAAGCGCACAGGTAAGGCTATGATGAACGCTTGCGCTGGAAGGTAAGGACAACGGACAAGAAGTCTGGATGGAAGAGAACTGACTCCGCATGTAGCTTAATTGGTATCGGCGAGATCATACTGCTACCTCTTGACGTCCTCAAGATCAAGCGGCAAACAAACCCAGAAGCTTTCAGAGGCAGAGGAGTCTTCAGAATCGTAGCGGATGAGGGAATGGGCCTGTATCGAGGGGCTGGCTGGACTGCTGCCAGGAATGCCCCTGGATCGTTCGCTGTAAGCGCTACTTGCGCGACTGTTTCTTTACAAGGGCTAACCCATCCACCAGCTCTTCGGCGGATCTGCTTTCGCAAAGGAATATATTTACAAACTTACGGACTACAACACGGCTAGCTGGCTTCAGAATTTTGTCGCCTCTATTGCTGGTGCCTCAGCTTCCCTTCTCGTATCCGCACCCTTAGATGTCATCAAGACACGGATACAGAATCGAAATTTCGAGAACCCAGAAAGTGGGTTCAGGATTCTCAGGAACATGGCAAAAAACGAAGGTTTCACAAGTTTTTTCAAGGGTTTGACGCCGAAGCTGTTAATGACGGGCCCGAAATTGGTGTTTAGTTTCTGGCTTGCACAGACGCTAATACCGGCATTCAACAAAGTTGTATAGATGTATAGACGGGATAGTATAAGATGGTGTGAAATGGTGACTCTATTGGCGATTTGGGTTCGGACTTGGGACTGATCCAGGATCTCTGTACAGACACTCCACTCCGTTAGACGTTCATTCGCATTCTAGATATATATATTATCGGGACGAAACAGACTACTTTTTAGCAATGTAATGGAAAATGATCTTGGATGGACGATTTCAAAAACTCGTTGTGACGCCTTTAATGTACGGAGTACTTGAAATAGGTGGAAAATTCACAATTAGACCTTCTCATCTTTATCTCCAAACACTGAGATAGCTAGATATCTTTCTTTACGAAGAAGGCACAAGTACACGTAGCACCTGCCATTTCTCTACAAGTTCTCCAAGCTACGAGATGTTTCAGGAAAAGGTCGAGGCCTTCCTGGACATTGATCAACAGTCCTGGGTGTTGTGTACAATTCCAAACGCATATCGTTTATCCATTATTATAATAATCTCACTTGAACGCTGAACATTGGTCTTCATTGTTACACTCTTCTATCCGTCTAACTGTCTACTTAAACTGTACCTGGCTTATGGATTTTCAAGTCTGGTAAGCTGTACGAGGCTTTAGCCATAACATGGCAAAGGATATACCAGGCTTTTACTTCGATGAGGAAAAGCAGAAATACTTCAAGATCCAGCCGAACCATGTGGCTCCTAAAGGTTCCAGATACGCCAAAGACGCAATCAATATTGAGAAAGAAGCCAGGCTGGTAGGTTTTTTAGTTCTTTGTTCTTCGTCAGCTATACGCAGCGTCTTCTTGAACAATATAAGAACTTCCAAGATGCGAAACGCTACTAACAATCATTCTTGCTCTTACTTGAATGAAAAGACTACCCAGTATACTTTCCTTGTTCCTGTCTGTGACCTCTAGACTTTGACTCACTTCGCTCCTAGAAACGCAAGAGGCATGTTTTTTACTTGGCTCAACATCAAACACGAATTCAACACTCCCGCATACTCGGACATCCCTGGGGAGGATCGTTTAGTTTGCAAAGGGAATTGGGTAACATTACATCTGCCAATGCTGCGGGCGGACAACAGTCTTGGGCAAGAGGTCTAGAAAAGTGGAACGTAATCGAAGAAGTGCAACCCTTGGAGATTTCGCAGTTTGTGGTAGACGAAGCGACTGGCCTTATAATTTATGAGAAGCATGGTGCCACGAATAAAGCGATCAGTCTTCAGTAAGTTCACAAGATATTCTATCATTCTGGAAGTCTACAGTTCAGGCATCATAGCTCAAGTATGTCATTCCGTCGTCCATCTACACACGTCGCAATGCTACTATGCCATAGCCAAAGTCATTTTTGTTGTCCAATCTTTGATCTAGGTTCTTTCAGACATTTCGGTCCATGTCGTAATATCACTCTTTCCTTAGGCGATGATAGCTGACACTCTACAACCTAGTGCGTGGGTTCCTGGCGAAGTGAACAAATGGGTACCGAAATATACGCCTATAACATATGGATTAAGGGACAAGGCAAGCGTTCATCTTCTCACACGAATCCTTTCCTAATGCCGCACAGATAATTTCGTTTAGTATTTCCCCCTGCCGAACTGTCCTGTGAGTTCATTGCTTCTTGAAAATAAGCTTCAGGTCTTAACGAGATTACAGCGCTGCCACCCTCGGCGGCGGAATTACACTGATCAAACTCGTCGCGCCTGAGATCTATGACTCTCTATTTCTTGGGCCCGAGTGCTATTCCCAGAATGATATCTCGCCAGTGGTAGATGATTCACCTCCGGTTGTGCTAGAATCGACAACAGACACCTCATACTGGGCATCTGCTGCTAGAAACTCTCCTACTGTTGGTTGTTTCGCGGTGGCTACAACACAGGGTATCCTTCTGGTGGAACAAAACCCTGACACATGGGTCCAAAACCGTCATGCCGATTTTAAGTCATCTGATACCCTAGCCGTTGACTGGCTGGATCAGAACGTTGTTATCAGCGGAGCTAGAAATGGACAGATCCGTCTATGGGATACAAGGAACAATGGCACAAGTACACGCATGCTTCATCCGAGTTGTACGACCCACGTTAGGAGGTTGAATGAACATATGATAGTAGTTGCTGGATTGATGCACCAGGTAACTTCACCACCTTCCTCTGACCCCAAAATCTGTTCCGCAACTTCGACATTCTTTCAATCCTCGTCTGGCTTCACCAGTAAAGATCGAGTTGACAATACTTGAAATCTCAGATCGTTGAGCATTCAGAAATTCTGCCGCCGTAAGGCAAATATAAGCTAACAGCAGCATGGAGCAGCTCCGCGTTTACGACCTTCGCTTCCCCGCAGAACGCACGCCCGGCGCCCTCACGACACCCTACATGACCTTTCCAACCTACAAGAACTGGGCGAACATCCCACCGCCCGGTTTGGACGTTTGCCAAAATCTCATCGCGGCGGGCACCAGTGATGCATGCATTCAGATTTTCGACTTCAAGAGCGGAGAAGAACTCAAGGTCGGTGAGGACCCCGGGGGCTTACGCTGTTATGGGATTCCGTATTGCTTGAGGTTTCAATCTGGTACCGGGACACCAGAAGGGCTGTTGTACTCTGATGGAAGATTGGTCAACAAATTGGGGTGGAGTTGATAGGGGTGGACGTGTTAGCACTTGTGGAGCCTAACGTCCTCAACCAGCATCTCAACTACTATCATTGATTTCTTATCACATAACAGACGCTCAACCACTTGGCAAGGAATTGACAAGGTCAAGGCATCAGCAGGCTCAAGTCCAACCGTAGATTCCTCACCTAAAAGAAGGCCGGGGCAACGAGCAGGGCGTGCATTCAATCCCGTTGACTCATCAAACGCGTAACAAAGTGAAACCATCAAGTCCGTCTGTCTCCTAGTTCTCATAAAGCAATCTCATCCACCCCTCTAAGAACTCACCTTCTCAACCCTCTTCCTCCTCCACCGACTCCCTTCAAGCCCCATCAAACTCCTCAAACCCCCCCATCAAACTCTTCAAGCCCCGTCCAGAAATCTAGACATGCATGCATGCATGCTCTTCCCCATTCCAATCTTCAAACCAACAACACCTTCACTACCTGCGATAATCCTCGCTACCTCCCATCGAAAACACCACATCACTCAATCCTTTCAGAGTATCAAAGCGATAAAAAGCCCTCCTGAATCGAAACTCTTGACGTGATATGTAACCCGGATAACGGATGATCCTCTGCCTTGATTTTTTTTTTACATGGACGATACCTCCTTTTCACACGCTGGGAGAACGTAGTCGCAATCGACAAGAACAAGTCGTTGCTTTGGTGTCGCCGGTTTCATAAGTGGTACGTCATGTAGACTTCTCGCAAGGGAAAGAGATCGAATGCGTAGGGGTAAAATACGGAATTGATAGATTGTAACCACCATAGAAATTCTAACGATTTCTTCCATTCTCCCCACAAACCCATGCCGGACGTTTTTGCTATCAACTTGACCAGAGTCTTACATGGAAGAGAAGAAACCAGCGTCCCTAGATTGGTAGGAGAAACGAATGCTGGACGGAAAACGAAACTCCTAATTACAGCTGGAATACTTCCTGACAGTCTAACAAACGCCAAGGGAAATCAAGCCCCATCCCTACACTCTAAATGCCATCCATCCGCCGCTTCCTGTACTTCCATATTCAAGGAACCCACGCCGGCGCAATCATGATCGCTCAAGCGCTCTTCTCATGCTGCGTAGAAACCCGCTGCAACGAAACAACTGCGCCACAATGTCAGCCAAGGTCTCGAGCTTCAATAAGCCGACAAGAACAGGAACAACGTACCAAAATCCTCCAATGACCGTTGTTTCCGGTCCTTCTTGAGTGACTTTCCATGCATCATGTTATCGAAACCTGCAGAATCCGAGAGCAAATAGTAAAGGCCGCCAAGCACACAAAAGACACCAAAAGAGAAGATCCAGATACGGACGACTGCGACAATCGATGTTCGGCCGCCAACAAACCACCCAAAAATACAAAAGACTGTTGCTATAATATCGACCACCAGGACTGCGACCGTCAATTGCCAGGAAGGAATTGAAGACCAGAAATACCCGTTAGCACGCGTAATGAAGATTAGCCAGTTCTCCGTGAGCGCGATCTCCAGGAACAGGACTGCATCGACGTTGCCAAAATTTTGCACAATCCCACCGTTCTGGCCCCTGGCCAGCATTGTTGTGAGCGCAATCCAGGTACCAGCGGCTAGAACAATTCCGAGCAAGACAGAAGTACCCCATAGCTTGGGCAGGTTCCACTTGACTGGAGACTTGGAGAAAGGCGCGTTGTCGTAAGCAATAGCCAGAGTAGCGACATCGGCAAAAATCGCAATAAAGACCACGAGCTCGATATTCAAGCTCCGATTGAGAATTGCAATCCAGAGTCCAAGGAAGATTTCCAGGTGGAGTGACAGGGCTATACGATATATAACGTAGGCATACATTCGGTGGAAGATCTGTCGCGAAGTCTTGAGAGCATCGATGATAGCGGATAGACCAGGAGCCAAAAAGACTATGTCGGCAGCAGAGCGTGCTGCATCTGAAGCGCCTTCCACGGCAATCCCAGTATCAGCTTTCTTCAGTGATGGGGCGTCGTTGACACCATCACCGGTCATGGCAACCAGATAACCACGTTGCTGGAGAATCTCGACGACGTTGTACTTGTGCTGGGGAAACACCTCGGCGAAACCATCGGCAGCCTCAACGAAATCGTAGACCTCGGACCCAGGCATAGTCCCTCCTCCACCCAGGCCAAGACGCTCCGCATTATAGACGTTAGTGCCCAGACCAAGTTGACGGGAGGTCTCCCGGGCAATACCGACCGCATCACCAGTCAACATCTTGATAGATAGCCCCAGGGCCTTTGCCTCATTGATGGTTTTTGCAGTATCGTGACGTGGGGGGTCGGCACAAGGCATGATCCCAAGGATTTCCCACGAACCTTCGGTACGCTTGCGAGCCACACCCAGAGAACGGAATCCGCGCGTTGCGAATTCTGCAACTTTATTCTTGTACGCCGCGTCAATATCTTCCGGGATGGGATGGTTATCTTCGACAGTTTTGAGCACGGACAGAGGTGCACCTTTGACACAAATGATCCTCTCTCCTTGCGGTGATTCGACGACAGCGGAGACCTTCTTTGAGACAGGGTCAAACGGGTGAAACTCGATGACTCGATATTTGGTGAGCACACTCTTCGCACGGGGGTAGAACTTCAGAGACTTCAAGAATGCTTTGTCAATGGCGTCAATGCCCTTCTTCTTACGGGAGGCGGCCAAACATGCAGTGAGCATGAGATCTTCCGCCTCGACTCCTTCGACTGTGAAAGGCTCCGCAAGAGACAGCTTGTTTCTGGTCAATGTTCCGGTTCTGGAAACATTGTAAGTTGTGGAATGGCAAGCATAAGATTTCTACTTACTTATCAGAGCAAAGGATTTCGACACCAGCCAAGGACTCAATAGCAGATAGCTTCTGAACAATTGCCTGCTTCTTGGCAAGATAAGCTGCGCCAACCGCCATGGTAGTAGTGACGACAGCTGGCAGGCCGACGGGTACGCCGATGATGGTAATGGCAAGGGTGAACCCCAGGATCTGGACAATGCCGTTTGACTTGTAGAATGAAGAAACCCAGACGATCAGGAGGGTAAAGACAACTAAGATCAACAAAACCGTGCCAATACCATTCAAGACTTCTGTAAAATGCCCACTCCCACCGGCAGATGCATTGACCAGGGCAGCAGCGCGACCGACAAAGGTGCTATCACCAGTAGCAGTGACTACCATGAAGCAGTCGCCACGCTTGACAGCCGAGGAAGCATAGACAGAGTCTCCCGTGTGTTTGTCAACCGCAAGGGATTCTCCAGTGATTGCGGACTGATCAATTTGAAGGTAGGCATCTTCAGTAACAATACGGCCGTCAGCGGATATAATCGTACCCTTTAGAGCATTAGTACCTATAATTCTGGATTCTGGAGAAACAGCAAAGTTTACTTCTTCGATCTGGAGGATGTCGCCGGGTACGACCTCGGGGGCCCCAACCTCAACTATCTTTCCACCACGGATAACGACGGCTTTGAGTGCGAGGGTCTTTTTCAGTTCATCAACGATGGAGCCGGCCTGAAATTCCTGGATGAAGCCAACCAAGGCATTGAGTATGAGAAGGCCAATGATAACGCCAAGATCGATCCAGTCTCGCAGACCAGCAGCGAGGATAGCAGCTGCCTATTGCGAATATATCAATATATGTTCTCTCTGTTTCCAATTGGAGAAGGTAGGTTTCGTAGACCCGTGGTAGTCCACTTGATTGCAAGCGAGTGAAACTGGCCAAGAAACATACCTCCATAACAAATTGGATAGGTCCAACAAAATATCCAAGAAACTTCAGTATCATATTTTGCTTCTCTTCCTTCATCTGATTGAGACCGAATTTCTTTCTCCGCACCAAGACCTCGGCGTCAGCCAGGCCGTGCGTGGTGCTGGTCTGCAGTAGTTCTTCGGCAACTGGTCGAGCGGCGCCAGCCTCTGTCTTCTCGTCTGCCTCGTCGTTGATTGCACCGTCTTCAGACTCAAGATCGTCAATCAAGGCGTCCATGTCTTCATCTTCCCCACCGTCGCTCGGACTTCGTTCCTTTTCATTCTCCATAACAATCGGGCCCATATTGTGGTAGCCTATCTTCTCTGGATCATGGTATCCGTTCAGTTGACTGCCGGGGTTGGTGGCTCCCAGGTAGTTTGGCGGCGTTGAGCTGGAGTGTGTCTCCGGCATGTAGTTGCCCGCATGGGTGCTAACGCTGGCAGCCATTGATGATGAACTAAGTGCTATGAGTATCCCAATATATCATGTAAGTGCTGCTGTACAAATGCTGCTGTCAATGACTGGGTAGAATCGAAATGCAGAGTGTCGAACGGCAGGTGGCTGTTGGGAAAGCCCAAGACTCCTTTATTAGAAAGTTCAGAGAAAAGTGGCAAGAGCTCTCTTGAGAGCCGCAATAACTGTAAGAGAGCAAGAGCTCCCGAGGCCTGCTAAGTAGCCACTGGAATCACATTGCACCTCTCGATATCATCTTAGCGTATCGTGCATTTGGCAAAAGCGCTCTCTAGCCTACGAGTACAAGCCAAAAAAAAATAGCTAGTTAGAAGGCCTTCCATACATCCCTTATTTCAAAGCCATCGCCCATGCTGCCGACCTTTTCGCCTTTAGCGGTCTGATGCCGTAAGTTCCTGAACGCCGGATAGTAGCCAGTAGTCCCAGCGGAAGCACTCGGCTTGCTGGGTGGTAAGCGCCCATAGCTCCTGAAACTCCGTGGTGCTGGATTCGCTGATAGAGGGGGAAAAAAGAAAGACCCTGCAAGCTTGGCCCGGAGTTCAAGCTAAAGCTAAGTACGACTCGAGTTCCCCTAGGTCATGCCCACCTTAATCGTAACTCCAACTCAAAGGTATCTCAGTCCTTCAGTAGCACAGCTTAGCCGGCACCAGGTGGCGGCGGCTGCGCAGTTGTCGGAACAGGCATCACAAATCCCGGTGGGAACATGGGCGCGCCGTTTGGCAGCGTAGGAAATTGGAAGCCAAAGCCTGGTACAGCTGGCGATACGCCGATAATGCTGGTATCGCGGTCGTTCTGGTTAGGCGGACGGTATTGTTCAGCTGTACCGGTTGAATTGGGCCCGTCACGAGTTGAGCGGGGACCCTGTTGCCCACCCTTGTCTGTTTGCATACGTCTGCTGATTGCTGCTCGGGGGTTAGTATATTCAATGGAAGGCTTGGCAGTTCAAGATGCATACCCTTCGATGAGACGCCAGCGCCGATTTCAATGTCGGGTTCTTCGACGACTAGACCCCCCTCGATTTGTTTTCCGCCAGTACCACCATACTCGGCTGTCAACATCCATTTGCGGTCCGCATCAGTCAGGCGTTCGATTGGGATAATGCTGATACCGGTCTGGTAGTCACTACAGTCACGAGGTCCAAAACCCACTCCCCATCGGGTCTAGTCGAATTAGTCAGTATGAAGCGAACACGGCAGGAGTAGGAGGGACAGTGGTGGCGAAATTGTCAACTTACCCTCAGTTGCATTTCGGACGATTTGTAGCGCTCCATGCCTTCTTTAGCGGCCATAGCATCTGAACGGGTAATCATCTTTACAAAGGCGTGGCGTTTGTCGACATTGACAATGCATGTTTGAACCAACCCAAATGCCGAGAAAATAGCGCGCAAGGCCTCCTCAGATGATCTACACTGGGTCAGAATTGATTAAATAGGAACTGAGCATGAATTCGGCTTACGTGACGCCGCCAACAAACAACGTTCTGCTTAATACTGGATAAGTGTGAGCTTTGGTTTTCAGGATTCAACAGCCGGTTCTTACCCTTGATGTTGCCCTCGCCAAGAGAACGGTCGTACTCTATCCATTTAGGACCTGGAGGCGGCAAAGTTTGTTCTTGACGATGGGGACTGGCACTTCTACGAAAACGATCTGGAGGCGGGCTTCGCTGGCGATAATCGTTTCCTGCGCCTCTACCTCTCCCCTGACGGCTGTAGTTTCCACGTCCATTACGACCTGAAGGGTCTCCACTATAGTCTCCATACACGGGGCTATCTCGGCGCCGAGGAGGACTCGGTTCACGACGTCTCTCCCAGCCCTGAGGTGACCGGGAACGAGATCGAGGATTTCTATATCGGCCTGGGGGCGACCGCATGTACTGATCATTGTACCCATTACGATCACGTGACGGCTCATCCCTTCCGTAGCCTCCATTTGGCTGCTGCCAACCTTGCTGGGTTCCAAAGTTGCTAGGGTTTGGTGCAGCACCAGTCTGACTAGACATAAGAACAGAAAGTACGGCAGCCCACTGATCTGGCGGCACGTTTTGAGCCTGAAGAGCTTGTATGATTTGGAACTGCTGCTGCAGAGACTCAGGCGTGACAGAAGCCCCCCCTGGAGGAATCACAGCATTTGGCTGCATATTCAACTGCCCATTGAACAAATTTTGGGGCAAATTTGACACGCTACTTGGTCCGACAGACGGCAATACACCATTTGCAAATCCAGGTACGCTTACAGCCTGAGTAATTGGCGGTACAGCAGGATTTGGATTTACGGACGAAGACATATTATGCGTAAAAGGATTCTGTATATTTGATACATTATTTGAGCTAGCCTGGGACGGCATTCCTGGCCCTGCGGTGTTCGATTTCGCCATATCTGCGAGAGCTTTGAGAATTGCTGAAGTATCTGGTGTCGGCGCAGCTGCAGGAGCGATTTTCGGCGGTTCGTTCAATGAGATGAAGTTTTTAGGAGGGGTACCAGTGGGAGTTGTCGAACGCATTGCTACAGAAACAACAAAGTATCAGAAGCCTTGATTACTGAAAGATTTCTTGCCCGTGCAGCAGCAACTCGAATTTTGGAGATTCTTACCATTGGAATTCGACGATTCTAGCTTTCCTTTGAAATTTTGAAGCATCGCATTTGGAAACGTGCTTCCACGCTCCCAGATATCAACAAGCTTCTTGATCCTAGCCTAATACACAAAAGATACGTGAGTTTGGGGTTACACATTAGATACGGGGAAGAAATTCAATCTGTCGTTCATATATAGATATAACAAAGCCATCGGACTGTTACAGACAGAACCAGCGTAAACCAGCCAGGCTATGGCCCTAAGTGGCCTTTCTAAGAAGCGTACCTTTTGATCCTCTGGGGCGGAGTTTATAATGTCATTCATGAACGAGGGCAAAAGCTCGGTCACATGTTTGACGCCGGCAGCGAACGTGCCATCGGTCGCGGCAGGGCCTGACGGTTGTCCAGGCTTGCGTGCATGTTCTACCCATTGTCGCGTTACAGAGTCTACAACATAGAGAACGCCTAGTTTATGTGTCCCGGGAGCTTTCTTGAAGTGCGTGTAGATTCGTTGGATTAGGACGGTCTCGGACTGTGAATCGCAGAGGAATCAGCAACGGTCCATATGGTTGAGCGAGGAAGGTGTATCCAGCTTACCTGAATGTTTGCATTGCAGAGCGAAGTGATGTTGGTGATCTTTGATCCAGTGACTCCAGGAGCTTTGAGAGCCAGCATAGACTGCAAGATCGCCTCGAGCTCTTCTACGCAGGATGACATGGTTAAAAGCTTGAGATCAGTACCGTCTTGTACCAGCTCACTACTGTCGCATAGAACCACGTCCAAGGCCGCAACTTTACAGTCGAGGACACACTTTCAATCTCTGTGGGTCTTACCTCGTGGTATGGAACCACAAAGGCGCAAAGATATGTTGCTTAAACTAAGGTTGTACAGATGTTGAGGTTGTTGTTGAAAGATTGAAAGAAAAGAGGACGCCCGAGTCTAAGACTTGGTGTCTGCGCAAAGCTAGATTCGAGTGTTGAGGGCAAAGTGAGTTCAAAACGCTCCAGAACACGATACTAAGGATTCGAAAGGCTACGTCACAGTACTTTCGCGTCTCCGTCTACTTCCTTGATGAACTATCTGATGAATGTCTTCTTGGTTGTGATGGACACAAGTTTGATGTTGCTTGCAGAGATGGCTAAAGGAGAAGGACGATTGCGGAAGTGATGTCTCAAGAGAACTTCTCATCCGCTAGCGACTCACGTGATGAGGCTGGAAGCAGCGGGGTCGTTAGAACTATGGACTTTACCATATCAAGGCCGGTACGCAATAATCAACAACAATATACTCCGTAATGCCAAAAACAAGGTACATGGTACCAAGGTCTGCATTGTATTCACCAGCGGCTGGAAGTATTCAATCCAGCTCGTTGCAATCCCCAACAAAATTACCTTGTACCTATCGGTGAGAATAACGGAAAGGGCCTAGCTCGGCCCTGCACTTCCCGGCTTACTAGGTACTACCGTACAGCTTTCGGCGTAAAGTTCCGGAGCTGTTTCTTTCGCAGAGCTCTCCACTTCTTTCCCCGTCATCGTAGATAATTTGAGAGCTGAAACTTGATAAACAATGGCAACAGCATTACGATATAGCAGTGCAGCTTTGCGCCAGTCTTTCATCCCCGCTAAATCATCTGTGCGATCAGCTGGATTCAACAGCCTTCGTTGCTATTCTTCCTCGAAAACAGCTACACTAAAGGAAACCTTCGCCGAGAAGCTACCTGGCGAGATAGAGAAGATCAAAAAGCTGAGAAAGTTGGTTCTCGTCCCTTCTGGCAGGATTTCGTAGAGTAAAGCTAATACTGTATTACCCACAGAGGCTACGGCTCAAAGGTCGTTGGCGAAGTCACCCTTGATCAAGTCTACGGCGGTGCTCGGGGGATCAAGTCACTCGTTTGGGAGGTTTGTTGATAGGCGGCCGAGCATACTAGGACAAGGCTCAGCAACATTAGGGTTCTGTTCTTGACTCGGAAGAAGGAATTCGATTCCGAGGCAAAACTGTAAGTCCCAAGGCTATTGGAGAAGTCCATCAGGGCTAGGTTCGCTGATAGGTCTGCACCAGATCCCAGAATGCCAGAAGCTGCTACCAAAAGCTCCAGGTGGGGAAGAGCCTCTTCCAGAAGGTGGGTCGAATTCATGGATATTGAACTGGGTGATGAACGCTGAAATCTTTCAGGTCTCTTCTGGCTCCTATTGACTGGCGAGGTTCCAAGCGAGCAACAAGTTCGTGATCTGTCCGCGGAATGGGCTGCTCGTTCAGGTGTACCCAAGTTCATTGAAGAACTCATCGATCGCTGCCCCAGCGACCTTCACCCAATGGCCCAACTCTCCCTCGCTGTGACAGCGCTAGAACATGAGTCCTCATTCTCGAAAGCGTATGCAAAGGGCATCAGCAAGAAAGACTACTGGGGTTACACATTTGAGGACTCAATGGACCTAATCGCCAAGCTTCCCACAATCGCCGCAAGAATCTACCGTAATGTCTTCAAGGACGGCAAGGTCCCTCCGGTGGAAAAGGACAAGGACTACGCTTACAACTTCGCCAATCAGCTCGGCTTTAGCGAGAACAAAGACTTTGTTGAGCTCATGCGACTCTACCTCACTATCCACACTGACCATGAGGGCGGCAACGTCAGCGCCCACACTACTCACTTGGTCGGAAGTGCCCTCAGTTCTCCAATGCTGTCCCTGGCCGCTGGATTGAACGGTCTTGCTGGTCCCCTACACGGATTGTACGGGTACCACAGCCCTGCACATCGAAATTTGCTAACCCTTTTCCAGGGCTAACCAGGAAGTCCTGAACTGGCTACAGAAGATGAAGAAAGCCATTGGTAGCGATCTCAGCGACAAAGCTATTACGGAATACCTCTGGTCTACACTCAAATCCGGCCAGGTTGTGCCAGGCTATGGACATGCTGTTCTCCGAAAGACCGACCCCCGCTACGTCTCTCAGCGCGAATTCGCCCTGAAACACCTTCCCGATGACCCTATGTTTAAGCTTGTCAGCCAGGTCTACAAGATTGCCCCTGGTGTTTTGACCGAGCATGGCAAGACCAAGAACCCGTACCCCAACGTTGATGCTGTAAGTAATCTCATCACCGTGTTAAGAGATGTTCGCTGACAGCTGTAGCACTCTGGTGTTTTACTCCAGTATTACGGCTTGACCGAATCTAGCTACTACACGGTACTCTTTGGGGTTTCAAGAGCCATCGGTGTCCTGCCCCAGTTGATCATAGACCGTGCGGTGGGTGCTCCTATTGAGCGGCCTAAGTCTTTCAGCACAGATGCCTGGGCGAAGCTTGTGGGTGCAACATTGTAAATGGATTTTTCCACAGAATGAGTGCAAGTAATGGGACCTGTCGCAATTACGTAGAGACGCATGGACAATACTGTACACATAGTTCAAGGGTTCCGCGTTCTCTCGGTCTAGAGTTTCTAATCCAAATTTGAAGTCCTGGAATACTGTAAACTCGTGCTATCGTATGCTTGTCGATATTCGTTGACCGAAGACCAGAAGCCATGAAGAGATTCATGCCCTGATTTGCCCTAAAGCAGACAGACAGTTGGGGATGGAGTTCGGGAGTCGGGTAGCGACAAGGATGTAGCTCTCAACGAAGCTCTTGGCTGACAGCGGTTAGACTCAACGTGACCCTGAAACTGCAATACAGTATCCTTGGTGTTGATTCCTCGCATCATCGGTAGCTGAAATGCGATATCAGCACTTGTGTGTCGATAGTCAGGTATTACACCGAGTCTTTACCTAGGTACTCAATTTACGAACGGAGCCTTATCTCCTTTGGCACCTAGTCTTACGACCGATTGCCTCAAAGGGAACAGCTCCGGTGACATCTCAGTTAATTCAAACGATTTCAATCTCCCTTTCCTCCAGAAGTTCTACAAGCAACGCAGCGCACCTCCTCCCTTGGTCAGGGCCCTAAAAGCACACTCCCTCTATCATGGCAACTGCTATCGCAAACCCAAACCCAAAGCTCGAGAAGAAGCCTGTGAAGTTCAGCAATCTGTTACTGGGAGCAGGATTGAACATGTTCGAAGTCACGACACTAGGGCAGCCTTTAGAAGTGGTCAAGACGACAATGGCTGCGAACAGAGCGGACAACTTTACTGGTGCGCTGAAGAGAGTTTGGGGGAGAGGAGGTGTACTGGGCTGTAAGTCCTTGGCCGATAGCTGAAGGAGACTTTCTGTGGTTTGCTGATTATGGTGAAATATAATAGACTACCAAGGACTCATCCCCTGGGCCTGGATCGAAGCCTCGACAAAGGGCGCTGTTCTCCTATTTGTCGCTTCAGAAGCAGAATACTACGCCCGCTCCTTCGGCGCCCGTGACTTCACCGCCGGTATCGCTGGAGGGATGGCTGGAGGGGTCGCTCAGGCCTACGCTACCATGGGCTTCTGCACATGCATGAAAACGGTCGAGATAACCAAACACAAGATCGCCGCCGCCGGCGTCAAACCCCCAGGCACATTCGCAACCTTCATGGACATCTACAGAAAAGAAGGCATCCGGGGCATTAACAAAGGCGTCAACGCCGTCGCAATCCGCCAAACCACAAACTGGGGCTCACGCTTCGGTCTTTCCCGCCTGGCTGAATCCGGCATCCGAAGAGTCACGGGCAAAGAAGAAGGGCAGAAACTCGGCACCGCGGAGAAAATCCTTGCCAGCGGTCTTGGTGGTGGCTTGAGTGCGTGGAATCAGCCGATTGAGGTTATTCGGGTCGAGATGCAGAGCAAAACCGTGGATCCGAACCGGCCTTTAAATCTGACGGTGGGAAAGACGCTGAAATACATCTATTCGAATAATGGGCTCAAGGGACTGTATCGTGGTGTGACCCCGAGGATTGGGCTGGGGGTTTGGCAGACGATCTGCATGGTTGCCTTGGGCGATATGTGAGTGTTTTTCTCTCTTCCTTCCTCTATCTTCTCTTAGAGCGATGCTAACGAAGATCGCCAAACAGCGCAAAAGAAGCGGTGGAGAAGCTCACAGGGGACAAAGTCACGGCGAAGCATTAGGGCATGCATGAGCGCAATGATGTTCTCCCAAATCCTTCATTATTTTCTCTCTTCAACACCCCATTAAATCGCACAGTCATGGCAGTAGGGGTTCTAGGGGTTCATTGTTGACCGATAGACTGGCGTTTGTATCTAGCATACAGGCTTTCACACATCAGCGGACGGAGAGGCTGGTACGGGGGAGCGAGCATATGTATCTTTTAAGAGCGGAATAGAGATATTCTGCGATGGGCTTTCATTCCCCGTCAGCACATCCGAACGGTTTCGGTCAATATCGAAGCATGAAACCTCTACAAGTATTTCTTGCAAAGTATCCTCTGATCCTAAACCTTGGGTATACACTTTTTCCCTCCATCAAAGCTGCTGCCTCAATACCGGTCTAGAATATACCAACCTGGACTGGACGGCAGAGATCAGAAGGGAGTTGTTGGTACATTGATGGGTGTGTATTGTACAATTTCGCTATGATCGTTCATGATCGAGAATATTCAAAGCGCTTCGTCATGATCGGATGGGAGATTGACTCGTCCGCCTTGGGACGCCGTCTTGAGCGCCGTTCGCCTCGCTCCCAAATTCGAGCTTTTTAGCATTTCTAGAACGCCTGTTTCCCCGCCCAACATGTCCTGCCGAATTGGTTCTCAACCTCCACCGCTAGCCCTCCTCCTTCGGCCTGACTTTCGCCCCCCCCCCCTAGCCCTGACTGTGGCGCCCAGCTCCGCCTCTCAATCCCATCCTTCCCTTCCCATAAAACTCCCAGACCAACCCACCCACGACCTCCTTCTCCCGCTTCCGGCCCATCGCCCTCCCAAGCAACCAATCCGTCACGCTTACAACCCGACTCGCCTTATCCCAGCTGCCGCTCTCTTCGGCGTGCTCAATCGTGTGCGTGAGTATGCGCCCTTCCTCGTCGAACTCGAAAATGAACAATCCGTGGAATTCCTCTTTGGCGTCGCGCACGCCGAGCCATTCGGTGATTTTGTCAATGGGTTTGTTGTGGCTGTTGTACAAGGGCCCTCGATCTTGGCTGTTGGACGGGGACTTGAGTTTCCCACATGTTTTCCAGCGCACGATGAGGCGCTCGTTGAGGACGCCTTTTGCGGGCGATGAGCCATTTTTGACCATGCGCTCGCTCAAGACGACGAGTTTGACATTACCAACGATAGGGACGCGGCCCCAGGCTACCGGTGCGGTCCAAAGCGCGGCGTGGTAGGCAACGCGGCCGGAGACGGTGGGGAGGTGCGGGTGGGTTGAAGGGAAGAGGTGGAGGGTTATGTGCGGGGAGAGAATTTCTTGTGGCAGGGGGGAGGCGAGGAGGGTGGGGAGGCGGGGTTGGAGTGTGCGGAGGGCTAGAGTTGAGGGGGGTGTTTGTCAGTGTTACGGCTTCGGAGAGGAGGTCGGGAAGATGTACTTTTGCCTAGTTTTAGGGTTCGTTCGTCAGGCGGGGGGCCGTTGGTGCTTTGCGAGATCTCGGCAGGTGCGCGCAAGGGTGGGCTGGAGCTGGTGAACCATATTTCGGGGAAGATTTCACGGGTGGTCTGTAACTGGGCGAGGGAGCGGCATGGCGAAAGGATTGGAGGGTGGTGGGGGAATTGACGAGTGGGTAGGGAATACTTCAGGACATGGTGACTGGTACGGAGGAGACTCGAGGGTTTGATCTTCCTCATCTGCTTGCTGTTTACTAGTGAGGCGGTGGAGACATGGATGTGATGTGGTGAGGTTGCTATATGAAGAAGAAGAAGTATGGAGCTCGTTTAATTGGTTGAGCGCTCTAAAACCACGTGACAATAAATGAAGTAGATGATTCGTCACTTGAAAGATTGTCACATTCTTTTCACATCCACGTATCTTGTCACGGTCGAACTGTTTGGAGAGTCAAATAAAATCAGGAACTCCAGAGAGACTTTTGGGCCGATTGATTGGCTGGCTTTTTGGAAAGCCAGCTCAAGCCAGCACATGCAGGCTGTGCAAGGTTGACAAGGCGACCGCTCGCATCGAATCTCGAATCTCGAATCTCGTCTTGTGCTTTACATGTTGATATAATTTCCTTTCATTCTCGATGGCTGCGCTTGCGATCATCATGTTCGTAACATAGAGTTTCCTTCTCACTTATGTCCCTTTACATTTTTGTACAACAATTCAACCGCTGAGCTCTTCCGCCATGAGCTTTGGCTATAGTGCGGGGGACTTTGTTCTCTGCGCCCAGCTTGCACATAGAGTATGGCGAGAATGCCGGGATGCGCCAGAAGACTTTCGTGTTGTTTCGACAGAAGTCGCCAGCTTGCAGCTGGTCCTAAAAGAGGTGCAAGACGCGGTCCATGACCGAGAGATGAGTCTAGCAAAGCAGCAAGATCTCAAACAACTGGTAGCGGCTTGCGCCGGGGTTCTTCAAGAGCTCGAGGAACTCCTGACGAAATACAAAAGTCTTGGCACGCATAGCAAGAGGACCTGGGACAGGCTTAGGTGGAGCAAAGACCATGTTGAGAGCATAAGACTGCGTGTTATATCGAACAGTTCTCTTCTCACATCGTTCAATGTTGGGCTTCTGGGGTATGTGTCTTGGAATTAAGCTCAGAGCTATACAACATACGCTGAGAAAGAATGTAGCGCTGGTCAGGCTCGGATAGAGAAGCTATTAGAGCAACTCGTGGCTGAGCATCAATCAGGATTGCGTGAGGAGTCACTAATATCAAACCTCACCATCGAGTCAGCTGAAGACGGGGACGAAGCCGCGTGGTGTCAGATTGGTCATGAACTGGAGGACGTCGGAATTACTTCGACCATGATGCAAGAGAATTGGGCCTTCATTATCACTTGGATAAAGAGCGCGTTGGATAGCGGCCAATTGGACGAGCGAGCATGTCTGCCAGAAATGGATCCCACGGTCTCGTCACAAGAGGAATCAAGTAGTCGACCAAATGGAGACCTCAATATTCCTGCCATGCACGATCCCGACAAACAGTTCTTCGTCCCTTGCTATGGATTATCGTCTGCCCTCGTTCAAGGATACCTGGGACCTCTCGTGTCAGTAAGGCCGTATACATACGGAGGGCGCGAAGGCTCGGTAGTTACCAGTCGTGCTCGTTGGACCAAAGTAGGTCTTCTCTTCACATATTATATAATGTTAGATCTTCAATTGCCCTATTAAACTTCCATTAGAGCCAAATCGAAGATCTCCAGGAAATCTGCAGACACTGTGAGCTGCAGCCGCCTAAGCCCTCCAAGAGGACGGATCTCGATGAAGGCTATTTCGTCTTCGAAACTGCATTGCCCCTCGATCTCGTTCAAGCATACCTTGGACCTCACACATCAGTACAGTCATTTACTCATCAAGGGCTTGAAGGCTCCCTAGTCGCAAGTCCTGATCCTTGGACCAAAGTTAGTCATATCCTTCCAGTTCGTGAATAAAGATCAAGGGTCCTCGATTGCGTTTCTAAAGCCTCGTTAGAGCCGAATCGAGGCGCTTCAAGAACTATGCAGACAGTGCGATCTTCATGCGCCTAAGAGAGTGGGTTCCCCCCATACCTATTTCTTCCCCGGCTATGGTTTATGCCTTAGCCACGTTCAATCATACGTCGGACCTCACGCATCAATACGATCACATAAGCATCAGGGATGCGAAGGCGTCCAAGTTACAAGTCCTTGTCAATTGACCAAGGTTAGCCGTTCCCTTTCACACATTTAGTAACGACCGACGGCCCTCGAAAATCGTATTCACCCTTCATTAGGCCCAAATCGAAGACCTCGAAAAACTTGCGACCTACTACCGTAGTATGAGTCCTTCGACTGGAAAAATGATTATCACAGCAAATTCTTTCGATGAAGATAAATACCTCAATCGCTGAATTTGGATTATGTTTCTATGCAGACACAAATAAACATAACACAGCCCCTTCTTCTCGGCCAATAACCACGTTGTTTGATAGAATATTGTGCTCTAGATACCGTCCCAGCATTGTCAGCGCGATATGCTAGGGGAGCTTACAACTTACAAGCTCAGTCGGCTCTGTTTTCAAAATTCTTGAAAATGCTCGCATCAGCCTAGCGGTCTTTTTGGTTCTGTGTACGTATTCAAAGTTGCAGACCATTTCGCATTGGCCCTGAGTGCTATAAGCTTCGGGAAATGGAAACTCGAGGGAGATGGAAGGGCTTCTCTGGTCAAGCAACGTAGTCGATAGCACTCCGAAGCACAAACTCCCAATCACGGTCAGTCATGGGAAACGCAGCATTTTAACGGAAAATAACTTTACTAAGGAGTATCAGCCGACGCCTTTGTAGCCCTTCAGCATGCGCAAGTATCAAGACTCAAAATAGAAAGGACGCCATGACTCGAAACCACAACGAACAGTCTGGCATTTCTAAAGTAAACCTCCATTATGACCCCCAGTCTAACAGCATTTCCCCGACTTCGTCTCCGTGTCTGCTGATTTACTCACGTCTATTACTTTTCGCTCGCCGATGGGGTTTTGGCCTCCGTCGCCGTTGTCCATGACTTTGCTTGAGACGATACGGTAGATTTCTGGGAAGGGTGATATTAGTATGGGGGATTTGTCGGGATGTAGATGAAAGTTGGGAGGCGGATGACCAACCTGTTAGGATATTTTGGAAGGCTAGCTCGACGTTGCTTGCATCGAGGGCTGAAGTCTCGATGAATGATAGATTGTTATCGCCTGCTCCACCGTTAGCTCATTCCAACGTTCCGATATCACTTTTGACAGTGGGATATAATTTACTGGCAAACTGCTTCGCCTCCTCCGTCGGCACCGCCCTAAGATGCCTCAAATCGCTCTTATTCCCCACAAGCATAATCACAATATTCGCATCCGCGTGATCCCGCAGCTCTTTTAACCATCTCTGCACATTCTCATACGTCTGGTGTTTACTGATATCGTAGACTAGCAGCGCTCCGACAGCACCTCGGTAGTAGGCGCTTGTGATGGCGCGGTAGCGTTCTTGGCCTGCTGTATCCCAGATCTGGGCTTTGATGGTTTTGGCATCGACTTGGATGGAGCGGGTTGCAAATTCGACGCCTATGGTGGATTTGGAGTCGAGGTTGAACTCATTCCGGGTGAAACGTGAGAGCAGGTTGGATTTCCCGACGCCGGAATCTCCGATGAGGACGACTATGTGGGAGAAGCATTAGTGTTGGATTTGGGGGAAGATAACGGCTGATGTTCTTGGGTGTTGAGAAGGCAAGGGAGGGTACCTTTGAAAAGGAACTAGACAGAGCCGTAATCAGTAGGTGTGATTGACAAGGAGAAAGCAGATACATACATCGTATTCGTCGTTGGCCATGTCTGCGGTATTCGGGGATAGGTGTGAAGATGAAGGGGATACGGGAATCTCTGGTTAGTGCGCAAAGGTATAGGTTTTTGTGGTCAAGATCCAGTATTATATGACTGTTGATTATGTTGTGAGACCATGCACACAGAAAGTCACTAGTGGTAAGCAACAGGAGACAAGTTCTTTTCCTGATGCCTGACGGTCAAAGAAAGTACATATCGAGCTATTTGCGGCGTTTCGAGGGCCGTTAGATTTAGGCGTTAGGGCAGCAATGACTAAGGCAGCATGAGGTCAGCCCTATGGATCATAGCTTGATCTTGTTACTAGAAGAGGACCTGACGCACGAAGGCACAATATTGTCTCAGCTTCTACAAATATTCCATTAGGGTTAATCGCCTGCAGTAAAAGCTATCTTCAACTTGTTTCAACTGTGTGCCCATGCTATGACAGCGGCAATCCCGTTAATCCAGGAGGCATTAGAACTGTCGGAGCACAAGCGACCTTCAACTCACATTTGAGGTCGAGCAGAGTGCAGCGTACTGTGACAATTATTCCTGCGTTATATCCCAATTTACACACCAGTGGTTCTTTGAAAACACCTAAAATTATGAATCGACAATAATGGAGACTCGACTGCAGTCATCGCCCTCAGGAGACATCGTCACACTTGCCTTGTTCATATCGCTCTTTCTACTAAGCCTCTTGTCCTTGTTGAACTGCCTTTGAGAGGTAAAGTTTGCATACTGAACGCATGCAGGCTTCTGCATGAGAGCAGGAAATGATCGTACATCAAAAGAGTTGGAACAAATCATGCTTTGGAAGAGATCATATTAGAGATCAATGATATCCAATACCGAGCTTTACAGCATCCCAGTTTGGTGACCCAGGCTTTCTTTAGTCTATGATATTCAAGATACCAGCTGCTTGAGAGTTTAAAAAGTGATCAGTAGCTTTAACCGAGACAACGAATCAATCGTTCTCTCATACTTCAGACAGATCAATCCGCTTCAATTGTATCGAATACACGGTAGGACTGATAGTACTACGCTCCTGTTATACGTGAGTTCTTCTTCTTTTACAACACCATACCTTTTCAACAATTGCAGTGTGTTTGATGCAAGCCACTCAATTGAGTACATCAGAAACACCATATTCTTGCTTGTCTCTTAGTCGTTCGATGTTGTAATTCAAACCTCTCGCCTCTACTATACCACTTACTTCCGTACAAGCTACGACAACGGCCATACGGAGGAGCCTCTTTGACATGTCACTTAAAACACTCAACGGCAGAAGTCTTTTGTTCTAATGCCAGAAGAGTAACATTTAGTACTAAACTATTTGCAGGACGTATCCCTTCAACCGTCAGTGAAGCAGCCCCCAGGATGATACAGGCACTATCCCTTTAACCGCTGTTAGGATTCGGTTAATTTTTAAGGTTAACCCTAACCAGATTCGGTAAGGTTCCGTCAAAAAGGTTATTTTTTGTATCAACAAAGCCCCCTATTGTTCTGACCCACCTCGATAATGCCTTCCTGCGACGTAGTACCTGATTCAACTGATTTAGGAACTGACCGTCCTAATCTGCATCCTATCACTGATATAGGCGATCGATTTGAGCCTATTCAGATACCTCCAAACGTCAGTTGGGTCAATATACCATCAGATAACAGCCCTTTAGATGTCGCGAGCTTATGGGGTCTCTATTTCTCCTCCGAAATGCTTCAAACGATAGCAAAACACACCAATATATACGTCAATGAGAGTTACAGATGGGGGAAAGAAAGAGGCCCTAAAGCCAGATCATTTCCGGACACAGATGAGCTAGAACTGAAGGCATACTTTGGAATACGCATCTATATGGGTCTTCATAAAGAACCTCAAGTTTCTGACTACTGGAATATGAAGCTAAATAAGCGGCCTTGTACGAGTTCTTGATTGAAATCAGCGTTATCAATGCCTATAAACTCTCTTTGCATTCAGAGGTTTCGAAGGAGGCCAAATACACTGTTCATAGCGAGTTCAGAACGGCTCTGGCTACAGGTCTAATTCAGGCATCTGAAAGACAGTTTCTGAAGCGAAAAAGGACGTCAACTGAGTCTGCAATTGAACGTTCTATGGTACGTCTAGATGATCATCGAATTTGCAAAAGAAAGAGTCTTGGTGACTGTCGTGAATGCAAGGAGATAGGACAGGTAGCAACGCCTAAGAGGCGAAGGATTCTCGGAGAAATCACACCAAATTTGGGTGGTAACAAGCGGGGAAAGCGTACTACTTTTGGCTGCGATACTTGCGATATCCCCATATGCAAAGACGGTCCTTGTTGGGCTGCCTATCACAATAGCATCAATAAAATGGGTTCAGAATGATAGTTCTATTGTTTCTATTATTCCTATTGGTGGAATAAGCGAATACGCTAATTAATCCACCCGACAGCGGTTAAAGGGATACCCATGAATCCATGATAGTACGAATATTGACTCAGCGAGTCAGCTCCCCCAGATAACTCCGGCCCCCATACTCTTATAGGTATCGTTCGTACCCTTATAGGAATAGTGCCCGCACATCCTGGTGGCTGCTTCACTGACGATTGAAGGGATACGTCAAATTTCACCTGCAACGTGCGCCTAGCAAAGGACCGGGCTTGTCTGCCGATTCAACCCCGAGTTAAGGACCAGGGATACCAGAGTCTCCCTCATCGTTTCACACTGCAAAGACAAAGCAGATCAGCATTTTAAGTCCCGACCCTACATGCTCGACGCCATGCCTCGAAACAAATCGATTGACTCACCAGCCTCGAGCGATGATGATTCAATCTCCCTCACCTCGACAGCTCCTAGTGAGTCAAAAGATGAATATCCGATTGAGGGAATATTGGCAGAGGGAGTAGTTGATGGAACGAACATGTACCTTGTTAAATGGGCAGGATACCCAGACGAGCGGTGCACCTGGGAACCTGCATCCAGCTTTCAAGATGAGCAGACGTTTCACGACTGGCAGAATCGAAAGATGCGCATAAGTAGAAGCCTAGAGCTACCTTACAATGTGAATTCTCTGGAAATTAGGGTCGAAAATTGGCTAGAGGCAGCTGCAAAACGCAAAGCACGTCGGAGAGCAAAAAGAGTCCGCTTGGGATTATCAACAAGTCCTGAACTTGAGGGAGATAATAGTGACTACACTTCTAGCGAGGCGCTAAAAGAAAACGACGACACTGAACCTGATAGACCTTTAAAAAAGCGGAGAGGGTCCTCTACGTCAGTAAATCATGGAAAAGATAATCCTGATGAAGGCGTTACTGGATCTTCCAAGCCCAATTCGCGACTAAGCGGAAGTCGAAAATGGACACCCAAGGAGGAAGCAGCCCTCAGAAGTGGCCTTGAAGTCGTGAAAGGTCCTTTCTGGCATAAGATCCTCGGCTTCTTTGGTACTACAGGCACGACAAGCCAAGACCTGAAGGACAGGAATGTTCTTGATCTCGAAGCCAAAACGCTGAAGCTTAAGGAAGACTATCTCAAGAGCGGAAGAGATGTTCCGCAATATCTTCGGTTCGCTAACAACGACACCACGGACAGGGTACCTGGAAATCTCGAGAGTACGAATCGGAAACATGAAGACAACGACTGTTTTTCGGACAAAGACCCTTTGATAGAAAAACTACAACTGACTATAGTTAACCGACCGCAGCAGTCCACTGAAACGCAAAGTGAACTGTTAAGTGACGTTCATCAGAGCAAGCCTTCAGAGCAGCGAACCAAAGGACTGAGTCCTAATAACAAAAGCCAACAAGAAGATCGGAATTCCTCTGGGGTTCTTAAGCCAAAGGTATCGATAGCGCAGATGATACCTCGAGTCAAGCCTGCTGAAAAGACGGTTTCGAATCGAAAGGACGGTCAAATGGGAAGTGTTGGTGCAGGACCTTTGAGGATGGGGCAAGGAGACCGAAAATTGAAAAGTGCAGGTAAAAAACCAAAAGTCAGTGGGGCAGCCATACTTGGAAATTGGAATGCCAGCGTGAGACCACGGGGAAAGAAGCTACCACTCCAGAATGCTGCGAGTACTGTTGATAAACCCCCAGAAAAGTTTGGTAAGCTCTCGATAAAGAGGAGATTTGAGAAAGCCGGTCGGAACGAGCGCGCTCCAGATTTTGATAGTCTCACACTAAGAAATCCAAAAGAGTTCCATGTGGTTAAGAAGCCTTCTGTATCATCGCCTATCACTAAAGGTCCTACCAAGCCACCTTTTGAGACGTATCGAGAAAGTCTAGCCGAAGGGAGAGAGGAGCCCTCGCTTAGCAAATATAGCACATTCACATCAACATTCGACGTTGTCGAAAGCCCGTCAGATGCTTTCGACCAAGAAGAGCAGAGCCTCGAACTCGACGACCGGACTACCCAGAAAATTGGCGCAACCGCCACTTCAGCATCACTGTTTCCAGCACCAGGCATTCCTGCACTAGAACTTCCGACACCAGTGCTTCCAACACCACGATTTCAAACATCAAAGCTTTCGACACCTGAATTTCTAGCTTCACATCACCCAGCACCCTCTGCGACATACGGTTCGCAAAAGCCTCACTTTGTGGCTTATAGTACTTACGACCCCTGCCAGGTCATTGGAACAATAAAGGTTGGACCAAATCGGATTGACCAAGGGGTCGTACGGTTTAAAGGTTTCGAGCTATCTGCAAAGCGTCTGCTCATAGGCATCAAATCTGCTCCGCGAGACCTTTTCGTCTGGTTCAAGCACAGCATTGTTGCAGAGGATTACAAAGCCTATTTTCACACTGTATGAAAAGCTTCCATGCCCCCTAACAACATTCACGCTAAATAAAATCCTAGGTAGCGCCAGTTGTGTCTAGTTACCGCGAACCAGCCGTATCCTCTGGTTATATCGCGCCATTCCCGCAAGCGGAGGAAAACATAAGTAGGATGGCCGAAACTCTGAAAATGCATGTTTCGGGTGGCTTGTTCATGGCGAAGAAATTCACTATACTAATATATCCTTCTGGCTCTGAAGACTGGACTTTCCTTGACGATCAACTTCCTACCTGCCCTCCTGAGGCGGTTTTACGCTTTGTGATGGGAAAACCCTGTCCAGGACTAATGGAAGAAGAACCACAAAAGCCTCTATCAGACTCGACCGAACAAGAACCACGAAACGTCTTACCAGGCTCAATAGAGGAAGAGTTGCAAAAACCCTTACCAGCCTTGACACATGAATTACCCGTCGTTTCTGTTCGTGATGGCGAAAGCAATACCAATGCAGTGTTCCGTAACATGTATAATGTCGAGTTTTCAAGGCTGGTAGCACCAGCCCCGTTGGCTGAGACCACAGAAATGTATAACTTCTTCCTAATCTTTCCTCCGTCGAAAGAAACAGAGCGCGATGCCGTCATCGACTTTCTTCAGCATAACAAAGCAACTGAAATACTCAGCTATGAGACGAAAGGCGCATGGGACTATTTTTCAACTCGAATTAACGCCGGTGTCATTATCGTAGGTCATTGTTGTTCCTTCTCCCACTTGGAAGGGTTGTTGATAAGAAATCGTAGATTCACGAGGACTTTTTCGACCTGTGGCGCATTCCAGATCTCGCACGTGTGCTCAGGAAGAACATTAACGTGTGGAACTTCAATATGACGCCCTCGCAACTAGCTCCAGACCCACATTTGAACCGTCTATTCCCGCATGGCGCCGCTGTCTTGCTCACAGATGGCCTATTTCTACACCAGCCCCACGAAGCAGCGAAAATTCTCACCTGGTTTCGTCACATCATTCTGAATAGCAAAGCACCTCGGACCTGGAAGTTATGTAGTAGACCGCGCCTCAAGGATTGGTTACTCACGTTACAGGCCGACAGGACTATGGAAGATGGTAAAGTTTATGTTCAGTGCTATGGCGAGGTCTGGCGCATACTCAAAGATGAGTACATGGAACAAGGGGCTCCAGAGGAGGAACAGCCGACTTCGGAGGCCCCAATGTGCTTCATGGGCGAAGTCTCAGCATTTGATGAAAGCGTCGGAAAGGGCGTCGCTACCAACGCGGAAGTGGATAAAGAAACTATCGCCCAGAACGATAAAGTGCTCCTTGAATGGTTCGCCGGCTATGCAATGACCAAGCTCGAGCATTTCCGAAGATTCGATATCGTTACTGGCGCGCTATCGGGGGACGAGCGGCATCAGGAAATCAAGGATAAGTATCAGAATAAATGGAGTCATATTGAGGTTGTGACGGCGGAAGATCTTTACCGCAAGCATAGGGTCCCCGACTGGGATGTGCTTAATAAGGAAGAGGAGAAGAGGGTGAAGAGTATGAAGAAGAGGTGGGCTGAGGAGGATGCGGCGAATGCGGTGACAGAGAGGGTGGAGGTGCCAGGGGGGAGAAAAGCGGCGGTTAAGGGGTAGGAATTTAGCAATAATAGAAAGGATGGAGGAGAGGATTACCCAAGGATAAGGTTGCTACTTTTGACTTCTTCGATGCAATGAAGAGACACTCTTCAAACATTCTGTTAATCGATATGGCTTATTCCATATCATCCGATTAGGATACGCTGGGCAGGTTTCCATACAGAATTTATCTTGTGAGACTTGTGAAAGATACTTCGGAACGTATCGTTGAATATTTTCTTCCAGTCTCTCGCCCGCTCCTCCTCGAAAGTTTTCCTTTTCCTCTCCCGTCCCCCCCCGCCACCTCCCTTCCTCCATTCTCCAACGCAGTCCTCCATCCTCCTACACAGTCCGTCGCCCTGATAATATTGGGTGAATAAATGCTTCCGCTGTATGGGATACTACATGCGATGGGTACTGAGAATCGTTAAGGGGGGGGGGCTTTAATGAGGTTGAGTAGTGGTGGAGTGGAAAGGGAAGAGGGTGGAGGAGGAGTTGAGGTGGGAGCAGGATGGGGACCGGGTGAGGCGGCATGAAAAGGGGGTGAAAAATGGCGTGAGGGGAGAGGTGGGGGGGGTTGAGGTTGGAATAGGGCTCGGGTGGAGAAGATCAGGTAGAGGATATGGAGAGAGGGGGATCGAGGGGGGGAGAGAGTGGGGAGAGAAAGAGAAGCGGGGAAGAGGGGAGGGAGGGGGAGTGAGGCAGCGTGGTGAGAGGAGGGGGAGGGGGAGGGGGAGGGGTGGATGTGGGGTGGATGTCGCCTATGAGATTCGGATTATCTGAAGAGGCAAATTCTGGTTTTGTATATGTCAGGCGAGCAGTGCTCCAGATGATCTTTTCAAATGGCGAACAAATGGTTTGTGGACGTGTTTCACCCTGTGCCTTAAACTTACTATGTAGGCACCTCCATTGAGAGGTTTCGAACCTTCAATGCCATCTGCCTTCTCCCCACACGTCTCTTTAGAACTGAACGCGACGCAAAGCACCAACCACCCTATCCCTTCTCTCTACCACCCCCCACCACCCACCCCCAATCACAACGTCGACTCCAACGCCAGAACCTGCGGCCACATCCCTGTCAGCATCTCTCAAAAGTCTTAAACAGCGGGACCGTCAAGACTCACAATAGCAGTCCTCGTCGGAATATAGACCTGAATGAAATTCTTCCTCCCATTCCACTCAAACGGCGTCGTGAAAAACCTCGTCCCCTTCGCGTTCCTCCCAAAGCCGCCAAACGCCACGTCATCGGAATCAAGCACAATCTGATATGTGCCGCTCTGCTGCACGCCGACGCGGTAATCTGCGAAGCTCTGCGTGGGGTGAAAGTTGAAGATCCACAGCAGTCCCGCGCGCTCAAAGACAACGACTTTATCCTGTTCGTTCCGCAAGCTTATATACGCCTGCTCGGAGTGCAGCCAGCCGTACTTTTCCTCGGTCCATTGCATCTTGGCGTCAAACTCGTTCAGGAATCTGTAGCGCAGCATGTGATCGTCGGCGAGGTTGAATTGGCGCCGGGCGTACCAGAAGCTATTGTCGTTGCCTTCGCGCGGGAAGTCGAGCCATTCCGGGTGACCGAATTCGTTGCCTTCGAAGTTGAGGTAGCCTTCGCCGCCGAGGCCATGGGTGATGAGGCGGATCAGTTTGTGCAGGGAGAGGCCACGTTCGATTACTGGGGTGAATTCGGAGAGGATGGACATGTGCGTGTAGAGCTCTTTGTCGCAAAGCCACATTAGCAGGGATTTGTCTCCGACAAGCCTGTGACTCTCCTGTCAGTGGAAGTCATATGCTAATGTTGAATAGACCTACGCTTGGTCGTGACTTTCAGCATATGCGATGGTTTTCTCGCCATGCCTTCGGTTAGTAAGGGTAAAGGTCAAAGCTCCCATGTCCCATTCCGCGTCTTCCTTCTCTTTTAACCATTTGATGTACATGTCTGGGATCGCCATAGCTAATCGGTAATCGAAACCGATTCCGCCAAGTGATAAGGCTACGCACAATGCCGGCATGCCTGAAACATCTTCTGCTATCGTGATACAATTTGGGTACATCTGGTGCAGCATTTCATTGGCGAGCATCAGATACACGACTCCTTCTTCGTCAACGTTTGGACCAAAGTACTCATGATAGCCCCCAGAAAATCCGCTATCATAGTCAGTAATGCTCTAGATCGTGAAGGAGTTCACTCACGTGCCAATACCGTGGTGGGTATAAAGCATGCTGGTGACGCCGTCAAACCGAAACCCATCAAATTGGTATTCATCCATCCAGAATCGTAAGTTGGAAAGTAAAAATCTCAAAACTTCATGACTGCCGTAATCAAACAACCTACTGTCCCACAGCTCGTGCCTACCTTTAGCGCCCTCATGGAAATATACGTTGTCTGTACCGTCAAACTCATTGAGACCGTCCAAGACATTCTTCGAAGCATGGCTATGCACAACATCCAAAAGCACGGCAATTCCTAGGCCATGCGCAGTGTCGATGAGCTCCCTCAGGTCGTCTGGGGTACCGAATCGACTACTCGCAGCGAAGAAGCTATTTATTTGATAACCAAAACTCGCGTAGTATGCATGTTCCATGATTGCCATCAATTGGATAACATTATATCCTAGATGATGTATCCTGGGCAGGGTATTTTTGGTGAACTCTTTGTATGTTGTTATTCGGAGCTCTGGGGATGATATTCCGACGTGAGCCTCGTATATGCGGACACTGGCCGGTTTCGATGGACGCGCGTGTTTGAAGGTATAACGCTCGTTCTTCGGAGGGTTCCAGAAAACGCCATCGTAGGCTGGAGAGACGGTGATATCTTGGGTCACACGAGTGATCCATGCCGGGATACGTTCAATGCGCTCCCCTGATGGTTTTATCATGGATATCTAGAACCTCGAGTCAACCTCAGACTTGAATCGTAAAGGCTCTATGACCTACTTTGACTTTGGAACTGTGTGGTATGGCGGAATGGCCATCCTTTGCTGGTAGGGTGACTTCCCACATGCCATACTCACCCCTCGTCATGGGTGTGGCTTCCCGGTCCCAATTGTCTAGCAAGTAGCCATTGTCAGTAGGTTTCCTTAAAAATAGTGCGGTAGTTTCTAAGTACTAAAATCTCCAATGAGATATGCCTTGGTAACATTCGGCGCCCATTCTCGGTAGGTAATGTCTCCGTTTCCATGAACATTGAATCCAAACTTTTCGAAACCTTTGCTGAAATTTTCCAGGCCACCTTCAGTCTCATTGATTGTCTTTATCCACCTTTGGGCATGACTATATCTGCTTCTAAGAGGGTCTTTAAAGGGCGAAAGCCATGGATCAAGCTGAACAACACCTAAGCATGTCAGCTAGACATGTCCTACTAAAGCAGTATGGAGTCTTACCTGTGCCATCGGCGGGGACCTTGCTGCCGCCAGGCTCTCCCATGACTGAATTATCTGATTCCTTATTGAGAGCCATCCTGTGGAAGCTCTTTCTGATTTGCTTGAACAGATTGGCCGATTGGAAAAGAGCAGCGTCAGGACGACTCCTTAGGTTACTTCAACCAATTTCAAGAATTGAGCAAAAGGTGAAATAGTATAACCATGATTCTGAGGATGTTAGTACCACTATTTATCCGACTCCGTATCAAAACCGCGGGGGTTGAACCAGTGGGTGGTTCCCCACCATCAAGCTAGAGGAGACGGAAGTTCCTCAACAGCCAACAGAAAACCATCCATATTCGCAGATCATCGTCATCGTGCATACTGTGTACTGTATTTGCGGACACGGCGCTTGAGGCTCCTATCGTCACGTGCTTGACCTTATCGTTTCACTCTGGCTGGTCGTCACCATCAACGACAGTTGTGAGGTTGGAGGCACCTCGATCGCGGTGGCAGGGGCTTTCACGAATCTTTGCGCTATGTACTTAGCAGACACATCAAGCCGATGCCCATGTCACAGTGTTCGCTAGACTTTCTATATCTCCGTTGATCATTCTGAAGCCCGAGGACCTCCATGTCAACTTGCCCAGGTCCTCGATGAGCAGCTGGAGAATCGCTGCAATAAATGGCATCACCTTCCATGGCCACCCGGCATCCTGCAGCCCAGGTTCGGCTTTCATACATAGCCTTGTCCTCCATCTGCCGGTCTTTTGCCACTTCCACGACCGCCAGCTCATCTTCGCAATTCTACCGCTCCGACTTTACCAGTCAGCCTTTCACCGGCAGCTATGAGCCCAATGAGAGGACGACAGGGCCACTTGGTGGCGCCTCTGTCTTGGGGGCGCCAAAGTTGACTCCAAAAGTTCTCAAACAGCACTTGGATCAGTTCGTTGTGGGTCAGGAAAGGGCTAAAAAGGTTCTGAGTGTAGCGGTGTATAATCATTATCAAAGGATACAAGATTCTCTACGGCAGGAGGAAGAGGAGCAGGCTTTGTTGCAGCAGCGTCTACGAAGAGAAATGGCTAAGGGTCGTCCGTTAGAAGGTACAGAGACAAGCACCACCCACGGTTTCATAGGCTAAACCCCTGACCTAGATGAATACCCAGGCCACCAGCAGACCATCCACTTACACCCACCGGGTCCACCCATAGGAGGACCCATTCTAGACTCCTCGCCGCTTACCCTCGATAAAGCCAACATCCTCCTACTAGGCCCATCTGGCGTGGGAAAGACCCTCATGGCCAAAACCCTCGCTCGTGTCCTCGCCGTGCCCTTCAGCATGTCGGATTGCACTCCCTTCACTCAAGCCGGCTATATCGGCGAAGACGCCGAAATCTGCGTCCAACGGCTTCTCGCAGCCGCAAACTACGACGTTGCCGCCGCAGAACGAGGAATCATCTGCCTAGATGAAGTCGACAAAATTAGCACTACGAAAGTTAGCCACGGCAAAGACGTGGGCGGCGAGGGCGTTCAGCAAGCGTTGCTAAAGATAATCGAAGGCACTACCCTCCAAATCCAAGCCAAGCAAGAGAAATCCACCTCTTCGCGCAGTGGCAGCCCCGGTTCCTCATCTACAACGACCTACCCAACCAACAGCCCTCTCTCAGGCGGCGTAATGGGCGGTCCCACTTCCTCCTCTTCCAGTCCCAACAACGCCTCTTCCGGCCCCTCCAAGCCCGAAACCTACAACGTCCGCACCGACAACATCCTCTTCATCTTCGCCGGCGCCTTTGTCGGCCTCCAAAAAGTCATCCTCAACCGCATCGCCAAAGGCTCCATCGGCTTCAACAACACCATCCGCTCCCCCTCTTCCTCGTCAAACAACACCAACAATCCTACCACCATCACCGTTTCCCCCAACTCCTCCGAATCCAAACTCTTCGAAAAACACCTCCCCTTCTTCACAACCACCACCCCCTCCCCCTCCGGCACCCCACGAGAATACAACCCTCTCGACCTCGTCGAACCCACCGACCTCCAAACCTACGGCCTCATCCCCGAACTCGTCGGCCGCATCCCCGTCTCCGCCGCCCTCTCCGCTCTCGACCAAGAGGCCCTCGTCCGCGTCCTCACCGAGCCCCGCAACTCCCTCATCAAACAATACGAGCAGCTCTTCTCCCTTAGCGGCGTCGAGCTGCGCTTCACGCGCGGCGCGCTGCGCGAAATCGCAGCGAGCAGCTTGGGCATGGGCACCGGAGCGCGGGGCCTGCGGACAGTGTGTGAGCGGCTGCTGACGGAGACGATGTTTGAGGCGCCTGGGTCCAGCATCAAACATGTTCTTATTACGGCTGCTGTGGCGCGAAGGGAGTGTGCGCCGGTTTATTTGGCGAGAGGGCAGCAGCATAAGTTCCAGGCGCTGCTTGCGGCGGAGGAGGAAGAATTTGATGCGAAGAATAAGCCTGACGAAGATGGGGGAACTGAAGGTGGTGGTGGGGGAGTACAGGGAACAGCGGGGAGTTTCGAGGAGTATAGGGAGAAGAGTAAGGCTGCGGGGTTAATATGATGGCCTTGGGGTATATATGTTTGGATGATGCATGATGGAATATGAGTGTATGTCTTGGTGTATATATTTGGGGCTTTGATGATGGGACGCATTGATAGTGCACGGAGTGGTATATAGTCACATGTATAAGAGCAAGAATCTGACCGGAAAGATTGAAAAGGGCACGCGGCGAACAGCTTAGAATCTCGCGCCGTCGATCGATTTCTACTACACCTTATCTACTAAGAATACATACTGAAAGCTCATAGACCTCACGACCCTTAATCCTTTTCTAAATCTGCCAAAATCTTCTCACCCTTGGCACGGGCGGAATCGATATCGCCGACCATGTAGAAAGCACCTATTGCGAATCGTATTAGCAAAACATAATTTTAGTTAGACCGCTACTATGCACGAGGTATAGGACATGCGAACCTTCTGGTAGATCATCACCCTCTCCGCTCATGATAGCCTTAAAGCTGCGGATTGTATCCTTTAGGTCCACCAATTTGCCCTCAATGCCTGTGAAAACCTGCGCGACTGTGAATGGTTGTGATAAAAATCTTTGCAGCTTCCGAGCACGCTCAACAGTAAGCTTGTCAGCTTCTGACAACTCGTCCATGCCGAGAATGGCGATGATATCCTGCAACGACTTATACTCCTGCAACATCTGTTGCACGCGCGTGGCGGTGTTGTAGTGGTCGTCACCAACGACACGAGGATCCAACATACGAGACTTTGAGTCGAGAGGGTCCACGGCGGGGTAAATACCTAACTCAGAGATACCGCGCGAGAGCACAGTGGTGGCGTCTAAGTGGGCGAAAGTGGTAGCAGGGGCGGGGTCAGTCAGATCGTCAGCAGGCACGTAGACGGCTTGCACGGAGGTGATGGAACCCTTTTGCGTAGTGGTGATACGTTCTTGCATGAGACCCATGTCGACGGCAAGGGTGGGTTGGTAACCGACGGCTGAAGGAATACGCCCAAGCAAGGCAGACACTTCGGAACCGGCCTGGGTGAAGCGGAAGATATTGTCGATGAAGAGGAGCACTGATGTTGTTAGCTCAAACTGTAAACTTCGAAAAAGGCATTTGTATACCATCTTGGCCTTCCTCGTCACGAAAGTACTCGGCGACGGTCAGACCAGTAAGAGCGACACGGGCACGAGCTCCCGGGGGCTCATTCATTTGGCCAAACACAAGGGCGACCTTAGACTCGCCATCGAGGTTGATGACCTGGGTTTCTTGCATTTCGTGATACAAGTCGTTGCCTTCACGGGTACGCTCGCCGACACCCGTAAAAACCGAGTAACCACCGTGGGCTTTGGCGATATTGTTCTGATTGCCTAATTAGCAACGTCTTAAAAGAATGTAGCGTCTCAATGCCAAACCACGCACAATCAGCTCCTGAATAAACACAGTCTTGCCGACACCCGCACCTCCAAAAAGACCAATCTTTCCTCCACGGGCATAGGGAGCCAGCAAGTCTACGACCTTGATACCGGTAACAAGCACCTCGGCGGACGTTGACTGCTCGACAAACTCGGGAGCATCGGCGTGAATGGGCTTTTTTTGGGTGTGCTTGATTGGGCCCCGCTCATCAATGGGGTCACCAGTAACGTTCATAATACGACCGAGGGTACCAGGTCCAACTGGTATCATAATAGGCGTGCCGGTATCGGTAGCCTTACGCCCTCGGACGAGACCCTCCGTACCTGGAAGATGTTCATCAGCGCGCTGATTCCTCCTTAGCCTGTAGTCGTCAAGGATCTTACCGTCCATAGCAATTGTCCGGACGACATTCTCTCCCAAATGTTGCTATCCGTCAAATTAGCTTAGTGCCATTGCGTGCTGTATTTTGCTCCAGGCAAGCTTACGGCAACCTCAAGGATCAGCTTTTGGCCGTTGTTGCTTGTCTCTAAGGCATTGAGAATCGGCGGTAGTGCATCGGTATCGAATTTGACTATTCGACAGGGTTAAGACTCAGTACGGCTCTCACAGTCGGTTGTCCAAGCTCGCAGACTAAGCGTCACGTCTTTCGAGGAAGGTCTTTGGCCTACCATCGACGACAGCACCAATGACTTGGTAGATCTTCCCCTCGAGGGAACTGGTACTTGCAAGCCGCGCACTAAACGCTGGAGCGAAATTGCTTCTTATGGGTTGGAAAGCATTTCGAGCCACGCTTGGCCTCACAAACGCTGCGGTTCGAAGAGTCCGGGCGAGGCCGCTGTTCCGAGGATGCGCAGATTAGCTGGGAGCATCGAAGGTAGATAGTTCAGGAAGCTTGCCTCTTGAACATTGTGATTGATGCTAAAGAACAATAGGAGATATGGGAGGGAATGAATGGAATCGGTGGAAGCTGGGACTTGAGGAGCAAAGAGTGAGGTCGGTTCGTGCAAGAGTTTGGGAGGAATTGCCGCTACACCTAACGCCGTTAGCTGCTAATTCACGACCTCATTTTCCCACGTCAACCTCCAGGACTACTGTCAACGTCGCAGAATTTATGCGGATCGACTATAATTGAGCTGCGACAGCTACGCGGAGCTGTAAATTTCAACCTTTCAGCGTATCTGGCCACGACCTACTCCTGTCTTCTGCACAACAACCTCACAATGCTACGCTCATTCCCCCGAGCTGGCCCCAGCTCTTCATTACTCCGAGGTCCTTCAATCCGAGCAACCATACGACGCTCTACACCAATATGTACGCTCGACACACAAAGCAAACAGTCGCGACAGGCATCTGCTCATGCTATTTCGAACCCCACACTGGCAAGCATAGAGAAGCGATGGGAAACGATGCCTCCTCAGGAGCAGGCGGACCTATGGATGGCATTGAGGGATCGGATGAAGACCGATTGGCATGAATTGACGTTACAAGAGAAGAAGGCGGGTAAGTTTGCATACCAATAGCATGTCTATATCGAGGGCGGCCCCGCGATGTGGCTTTGCGATGTTGGTCAAAGAGCCGCAACACGATAGATTACGTATCAATCTTGAGAGTAGTAAAGCTAATAAAATTCGATTTCAGCATACTGGATTGCTTTCGGGCCTCACGGACCCCGTGCGCTTCCTCCTCCTGGAGAGGGCAGACTCATCTTCTACTACACAATGATTGCAGTCGGAATCTCTGGCGTGATCTTCTTGCTTATTAGATCGCAAGCCGGACCTCCACCAGGAACTATGAACCAACAATATCAGGAGATGACGAACGAGTATCTTAAGGTGGGTTTGCCTATTGACTCATGTTATACCACATATACTCATTACTTCTTATAGAACCAAAAAACCGAGGCCATCTCCGGAGTCTCATCACAGGGTTACACAGGTAAAGGCCAAGTGCAGAGCAAACCAAAGAAACCATAGACGTGTCTATGAAATAAGATTGCTGCAATATCTGTATTGTACTTTTAACAGCTCGCCAAAGTTTTCTCCCCTCGGACATCTCGGCACGGAAGAGCTTATGTATCCCTGAAGTATTGGCTGTCACCCACAAGCTTGTCTGTTCTTCGTAGTGGCCTACGATACCGCTGCGAGAAAAGAGAGGATTGTGGAAAATGGAAGATGGGCCTCGGGTACTTGGTTTGAAATTTTTTCCAGGCTTGGGCTTTTGTACAGACGCATAGAGAATTTGAACATACAATATATATACGGCACCTCATTCGATCAGTCATATGAGGACTGATATTTCTATTCTCGTTCCTATGAGCACACCATTTCATCATTGGAATTTTCTTAAGGGAGCTCAGATACACTGTCTACTAATTCACTCACGATTCCGCTTCCTTCTTTGTACAAACACAAGCATTGATAGCCGTACTTTTACTTACGCGTCTGTTGACTTTCATCTTCTCATTCGAGACGATGTAAGCTTTGTTACATATTGCTACCATCTGTTTCTTTTCTGCTGTCCTCTTTGTCTGTCTCATTCAGTCTCCAGCACTATCCGTAAGATAACGCCCATCGTTTCCCCAAATCAGTATGACTTGCTTGCCTTCTCAGCCTGCTCTTGTTGGGTCAGCAAAGGCTAAAAGAGACCCTGGTTGATCTAAGGAAGATGATCGCGGATGTTCATGATCCTAATCTATAACAGTCCGAGAAGTAATAAACAATGTCAAATCCACGTGGACCGTCTTCCACCTATTTGGACTGTTTTCAGATACGTTGCATCACTTGGGTCCATTGGCCGATATTTCACACAGACATATCGTTTACGAGGTTGCAGAATCAGACCTTTGCGTCTCTCCAGTGCTTGACTCGGCATTGCGGCCAAACAAACTTTTAAGCATAGCAGTCCTTTAGAACGTGTCACCGCCATTCGTATCCTTCATGCCCGTCGGCCTTGCACGCCCTTTGATCTGATGAATTAGTAAGATAGAAGCCGAATCTGAAGGCCGTTCCTACAATGACAGCACACGAGGGACCTGTACGGAGTATATGGATCAAGGAAAAACGTGCCCATCACAAGATAGCAATACCAGTCAATCGCCAGATACGCCAGCTATGATTCATACCCTGAGTAAGTGTGCAAATAATCGCGCATACCAAATATGGGCGCGTTGGTCGAAGCTGCAACGCTCGGGCTGAGCTTTGTCACGTCGTTGAGCGGAGTTCGCCGGAAACTCGCCCGGAGCCGTCACTTGTAAGGCACGTCCCAAAGGTCGAAAGCATCATAGGGCCGATTAAAACCCCTCCATTTCCATCAATTTCTCTCAGCAGACATTTCACCCTACAACCACCATACTTTGGAAGATATAATCATTCTAAAAGCTTTCAAACATTGCCTCCACACTATAACTGTCTATACAGAGGTAAGACCACCATTCCCTAATTGCGGCCAAGCATAGCTAATTGTCTGCTAGACCGCACAATGTCGGAAACACTGGTATGAATCGCATCAACGGATCGAAGCTTTATAGCTCACAGTTCTAGGTCGGAATCAATGGCTTCGGTCGTATTGGAAGAATTGTAAGTCGATGCAGCTCTTGTGTGAAGCTTCGCTGGTCCTAATTCTGCTCCAGGTCTTCCGCAATGCGTATGTGCCCCACCATCCTTATCGATAATTATTTTTTCCGCCACAGAAAAGCAAAGCTGATTCGGAAACCACAACAGCGTCGAGCACGGTGCCGTAAAGGTTGTCGCGGTCAATGACCCATTCATTGAGCCCAAGTATGCTGTAAGTTCTCTTCTAGCTTCCCTCTTCGTCACCAAATCTCCCCATGTTGCTGTGGTGGGTTCCTTAGAGAACGGGTAACTAATTGTGCTCCATCTAGGCATACATGCTCAAGTATGACTCTCAGCATGGCCAATTCAAAGGCACCATCGAAGTTGACGGCAATGACCTCGTGGTCAATGGCCAGAAAGTTAAATTCTACACCGAGAAGGACCCCGCCAACATCCCATGGAAGGACACTGGCGCATACTACATCGTCGAGTCAACGGGTGTATTTACAACCACTGAGAAGGCCTCAGCCCATCTGAAAGGTGGCGCCAAGAAGGTTGTCATCTCAGCACCTTCTGCAGATGCCCCTATGTTCGTCATGGGTGTCAATGAGAAGTCGTACAAATCCGACATCGAGGTTATCTCCAACGCATCTTGCACAACCAACTGTCTCGCTCCTCTTGCAAAGGTTGTTCACGATGAATTCGGTATCATTGAAGGTCTCATGACCACCATTCACTCCTACACTGCGACTCAGAAGACGGTCGATGGCCCATCTGCAAAGGACTGGAGAGGTGGACGGACTGCTGCTCAGAACATTATCCCTAGCAGCACTGGTGCAGCTAAGGCTGTTGGAAAGGTCATCCCAGAATTGAATGGCAAGCTTACTGGCATGTCGATGCGTGTGCCAACATCGAACGTTTCGGTTGTCGACCTTACCGTCCGTCTTGAGAAGTCCGCCACCTATGACCAGATCAAGGAAGCTATCAAGAAGGCAGCTGCTGGACCCATGAAAGGTATGCTAATTTAAGGACTTAGCTTAAGTTTTAGCTGACTGGTGAAAGGTATAATGTCCTACACTGAGGACGACATTGTCTCAACGGATCTCAACGGGGACGATCACTCCTCCATCTTTGATGCAAAGGCTGGTATCTCTCTCAATGACCATTTTGTCAAGCTCGTCGCGTGGTACGACAACGAGTGGGGCTACTCCCGCCGTGTGTTGGACCTCCTAGGTATGATTTGATACGTATAATTTTGCACGGATTCTCGTAACTGACTTCCTGACAGCCTACATTTCCAAGGTCGACCACTCAAAATAAGAATCAGGATAGAGCATTGATGTCCGTAGTCGGCTATGAAGGAGGAGGTTTGTTCCGGAGAGGGCCAGGAGTGCAGACACTGGGGAAAAGTACTGAAGTCAAGTGGACGCAATGGACTTGATGCTTCGGTCTTGGTACCGCAACCGCAACACAACTAGAACTTCTCAAAACACAGTTTATGCAGTTTAAATGTTCTTCAAGTGATCTCTATCAAGCCTCCGAGCTTGCGTACCTGACGCAACTTCTCTAGATCCAAGCGGATTTGAGATGTAGAATGGTTTTTGCACATTGAAGCATCCACTGCCCAAGCACAAAGTCATCCGTAGGCGAACTAGTCGAATACTGGCAGAGTCGAAGCTAGCTTAAGGTGTCTTGTCGTCTGTGAGGCTGCGAGTCTGTGAGACTGGGAGATTGGCTTAGCGCACACCTAGTAATCTCTGCGTCAGGGGTGCATCGTTAGAATATTTATATTTGAGAGCGAGCTGCCCATCATTGTTCTTTCTCCACCACGAACATGATGTACAAATCTATCACCTGCCCCGAGGGCCTGACATTGACCTTGCGAGAAGATGTGTGGAGATCATCTCACGATGCATCTCAACCCAATCATAGCCCCAAAGAAGGGGTTCTCATTAGCTGAGTTCTTTGAGTTGCCTTTCGGCGTTGGTACACTGTAAGCACTGTACTACGTCGAACATCAAGAGAACACCTTAAAGAGGTCTCATTGGAAGAAGAGCAGAAGGAGTAGAAAGAGCAGCCAGACTGAACCAAAAAAATCCGAAAATTAAAAAACCAAATAAAAAAAGAGAAAACAATACAAACAAACCACGATGCAATTCACCGCCCTCCCCAACGAGCTAGTTCTCCACATCTACCAGTCCTGTACCGACATTCCATCTGTCCTGAACCTCGCATCAACCTGCCATCACTTCCGCAAGGTCCTTTCCCTACCCAGGCGTCTCCCTACCCTCTACCTCGCCGCCGAAGCTCAATTTGGCCCCCTCTCTTCCGCCATGACCCTCGTCACCCACAACACTAACCAACCCCCGCATCTACCGCGGTCCTCACCTCCTCACTCCCTTGCCCTCCTCACACGCCTCCTCGCCGTCGGCCGCGTCGCAAACCAATGGGCGAACCTTTACCCCTTTCAGAAGTGGCGCGGCCCGCAAAGCTCTTCCCGCCGTCTGCTGAACTCCACCGAGCGTCACCGCCTCCGCCGTGCTTGCTACCGTCTCTGGCTCTACAGCCTCGCTTTCCACACGCCTATGCGCCCCCGTACAACGCGTCTGTCGCCCCCGGCCATCCGCTCCCGCGCTGCTCTGCTGCGTTCATGGCCAACGGATCACTTGGCGCAAATGCTGGACTTGTATACCATATTTCGCGACGTCGTGCAAACGCACATCTGCCCCAGCAACGCGCTCGTCATGCGTAGACACAAAGCTCGTTTCCCAGACGACCCATACCCCTCGCGATTCCACGCCTCACATCATCCACCGGGTTTCCCACAAGCATACTTCCACAGTACACCGCACGTATCAAAGCTACTTGCGAGATCCCGCCAAGACACATACGGCTTCGATGGCTGGGGCGATGAAATCGCACACTACTACGTCGTAGAGGATATGCTGAAACTAGACCCAGGACAATTGATGTGGCTATACAACGAACTCACGTGCACAAGCGAAACAAACGAGGCATGCACCGCGAGCCTGACCGGCACGGCATATCCAGTCAACGGAGCCTACGCCGGTGGAAAGACGATAGTGGAGAGGTTCGTCGCGGGTTTGGGAGGGGAGTGGTTTGAGAATAATGGGGAGACGTTTGTGGAGACGGCGGCGCTGGTCGTTGGGGATCGAGGGGAGGAGGTGAAGGTTTTGAAGGAGATGGTGGAGGATAAGGTGGAGGGGATTGTGAAGGAGGGGGAAGTCGTATGAGAGGGGCGAAGGGGGTAGGGGTAGGAGAGGGATAATGAGGATTGGAGTATGTTTGGAGGGGAAAGGGGGAGGTTTTGGGGGGGTGGGATTCGAGGATGGGAAGGATATTTCACTTCTAAACATGTCTAACTTCTTTACTCTCTTCGAATACTGAGCAGCGTCTACAGCCCGCACATTTTTAAATAATCAATACCACTTAACTTTGCTTCTGTATTTCCTAAACAGTCCTCCCGTCCTCATCTCCTTTAACTTCACAATTTACCCGTCAGCAAACACCCCCTTCCAACCATTTACTGTAGAACTGCCGAAACCCCCTAAAACCTTTCACCCGGTCATTCCCTCCAGCCTCATGCACGCAAAAACCCCCCTCTTCCCACTCCATCGTCTTCTTCAATACCCCACATTCTCTACCATTTGAAAAGCTCGGGTTCTCCCTCCTCTCAACCCCCTTTGTATTCCGCAATTTTTTCCTTTTTGCTTCGAGAGAGTCTGTCTTTTGTTTTATACAATCCATCACACTCACTCATGCATGCTTCGGTTTTTTTTTGGGGGGGGCGGGTTCGGCTTTAGTGGTGTGGTGTGTGGTGTGTGCATCAGTTCAATTAATCAGTGTTGTTGGACTTGAGTGTGAGAAGAAAAAGAAAGAGAAGGATGGATAATGGATAATGGAAAGAAGCATGATGGATGAGAAATACTTTGGGGTTGGGGGTTGTTTTGTAGTGACAAAGGAAGAATCGAAACGTCGAGCTTTTACTGGATTTTTTCTGAAACCGTTTGGTAGGGAAGGGCATGCACCCCTATTTGTCTTGATACCGCGGGTCCTTTGAAAGGAATTTGCGACCGGCTCGCTCGTAATCGAAGTTTTTGGGGGTCAGAACCATTGCTTCCACTTCTTGGAGTTGGGGGGAAAAAAAGGATGCCCTCGCGTTTCGGAAGAATTGCTTGTGATACCTTTGCGTAAACCACCCTCCTCTCAGAACCACTGCTTCCCCATTTGAATTTACATGCCATCGTTGCCCAAAACTACTGCCCGTGCCTCCTTTCGCAAAGACCACTACCCAACCTTCCTCACTCCCCTTCGCTCTTAATCCCACTCACACCCCCATCTGCCCCTCTTCCGCCTTCTCAGCTCCCCTCTTCACTCCGGCCACCTTCGCCTTGCCTCCCTTCGCCGCCATTTTCTGCTCGATAAACTCTTTCACCCCCTCCTGATGCGCTACGAGCATGTTTCCTAGGTTGTTCTCCTCGGATTTCACGAGCGTGCCGAAGCGCTTTGAGGGTTTCTTGGGAGCGGTGAGGTGGAAGACGCCGTGGGTGGGGGGGATGATGAGGAGGGAGTTCTGTTGAGGGGTGAGGTCAGTTTGGTGGTGCGATTGATGGGGTGAGGGTGGAAAGAAGGGCGACAGGGGGGGGGACATACAGCTTTATACCATTTGCTCAAGTAATAGACGTTCTGATCCGAAACGGGGATGAGCGGATTTCCGCCGACGAAGTTTACGATTCCGGCGACACGTTGGAAGAAGGCCTCTTGTCCAGGGGTTAGAGATTTTTGTCCTTTTTTGGGGGGGCAGCTTTTGGGTAGCGCCTTACCACGGGTGTTTAGGAGGTTTATGATCCCTTCGTATGCGCTACCGATGCCAATGAAAATGATCGGGTTTGCGGGGTTGGGCCTGCGATGTTTCAAAGAGGTTAGGATTTAGGAGAGGAGGAGGTGTGGGGAAGGGAGGGGGTTGGATACTCGATGTAATTCTCCCAGATGTATATTAAGAGCTCATTGAGAGCGACAATGCGCTTTGGCTTTTCTTCTGTTTTCTCATCTTGCTTGTCTTCTGGCTTTTCTTCAGGTTTGTCTTCGTGAGTGTCCTCGGGCTACCGCTGCCATTAGTCACCGTGTCACGTAGATCCGAAAGGTGGAATTCGCACATCGATGCCAGTAAGAAATTTGGGGACGTTGATGTCAATGACGCTATACAATTGCTTGATAGCCCAGTCGGTGTAGTTCTTTATCCCATTAGCCTTTCGAACCCGTCAGTATTTCTTGTTTTCAGTATGGGTATAGCAGAGGAAGCGTACCAGGAAGGCTTCATGGGCTTCCATTAAATCGGTATCCTTTTTCTTGGAGCGCTTGAACATCTCGGGTCTACCAAAAGGATTAGTTGAAAGCTGTAAAGTCGTGGAAAGGAGAATATCTCTTACGGGTCATGAATGATGACTACCAGAGGCAATGCTTGATGATAATCGGGCCTATCTGAAGGGTTCACTTGGATTCTCAAGGCAGGGACCATTGTGGCTTACGTTGCAAGGACCTGGTTCTCGAAAGATTGAGAGATTTCATTTCGGAATATCTTTAGAGTATTCATCTTATGCTCTTTGTATAGCTGCTCGCCCTGGTGTTCTCGAACGACATCTAGCTAGGGTCAGAAGGTATAACGAAAGTATGGAGCATCGAGGTAGCTACCATGCGCGCGGACGTAACCAGCCGGAGCCAGTGAAGCTATCAACGTCAGTACTGCTCTCGGTGCGCATTGATTTGCCATCTAACCTTCCGTTGCATTTGAGTTGAGAAAAGGCCAGAATCTGGATTGGTAATCCGCGACCTTCCGTACAGTAGCAGCTCCAGATGCGGTAGGTTTGGTTTGCAGCATTCGATCTGGTGCTGCGCCCATCAACGTTCGAGTGACAGCCAAGGCAGATTTCGAGATTGACTTGAGATTATAGCCGCCCTTCGTCTATTTAGTAACGACAAATGAGTGGATTCAGAACTAGGGTACAAACTTCGAGACATACGACTAGCCTCCCATCAGCTAGAGGCATGAGCATATGCGTCATATGAGCGTAGCATGTTGGAGTGACGAAGCAACCCCCAAGCTGATCTCCAGCAGCAGCATCGAAGCCAGCAGCAACTAGAAAAGGTAAGCGTTGAATCTGCATCTAAGTAAGAGGAACTGACTGATGACCAGATCCGGATTGAAGTCATACGCGATTGGCATGACAATTTGCTGAAAAGCATAGAGGTAATCGGCATCACCCATTCCCCTCGTAGGCCATGGGATGTTTACGTTCCTAGGACCAACTTCAGCTGAGTATAAGAAGAACTCTTTTGGTTTTCTGACTTTCCCAATCCGGGTCCTGCACCGCAATGATAATGATCACCGAACGGTCCTGAAGGATAGAATTCACCATTTTCATGTACATGAACCGAAATGTATAAGACGTTAGGGTCTTGGTAAAAGGCTTGCTGAATGCCATTGCCTGGAGCATGTCAGTTCAGGTAGCATTGAATTTTCTAATAGATTCGTACCATGATGTACGTCCCTATGATACACTTGATCTTAGTATATTGTCCATGACACACAAGCCTATAAGCACGTACCAGTCGATGATCAGGATCTTCCTGCAGGTGTCTGCAAAATCTAGCTGGCACACTTTTGCCGCGATTGATACATTGTCAAACATGCAGAATCCCATTGGCCTATTGCATTCGGCGTGGTGTCCCGGAGGCCTAATGACAGCAATAGCATTCTTCAGCTGACGGCCAGCAACGGCTTTGCAAGTGTCTATGGCCCCTCCGGTAGATAGCAAGGCGGACTGGAAAGTGAGCTTGTTGAAATATACCGAATCGAATTGTTTCTCGAGGTGGACGAGCGTTTCTTCGGTCATATCTAGTTGTAAAACTGTCAGCCAAGCTCAACACGCAAAACAAACGGTGAGCAGAGAGCGAACCTTTGGTACTCTCTATGAAATCATAGTGCTTCTTGTCATGAACTAGGCATATCTCGGCTTGCGTAGCAGGCCGGGCAAAAACGCGCATGAGTGGGTTAGGTACTAGGATCTTTGCACCCTCTTCATCTTTTAGAGTATCTCTGTCATCAACAAGGCCAGCTTTGCAGAGCACATCATAGATGACGAAGATCCTTCGGGGGTCTTCAGGATGAAAATCAACCCGCTGCTTCGGTGGATCCAGCTCGCAGTGATACCTCATACGCACGTCGTAACATAGCCCTGTACGTAACATGGCTAATCCTCTTCGCAGTTGAGCTTCAGCTACTGCGTCTGTACCTCGAGCGTCATCTGATGGTGTTGTCGAACCTCTAGAAGAGCTTGTGCTAGGCTGCTCGTTTACATCTTTTGCAAAGACAGAAGAGTCGCGTGAGGGGTGGTCGAATCCCCGGAAAGATGACGCTTGGGGGGCAACACCAAGTCTTGACGTTAAGTTCTCCGAGAAATTTAGAAAACCGTTGGGAACGTCCGAGGACTTCAGCGCCGGGGGCGCTGAAATCAGTGCCCCATTCATCGACCTGCGGACCTCTCGCATGGCGCGCGATTGGTCATTTCTTGACGCTATTTCAGAGGCATCTGGCATAGGAGAATCATCGTCCATCGAATCCATGTCTGCTATTCAGAACACTGCTAATTTGAAACGTTCAAGAGCATAACATGACAGAACTACATCAAGATTGACGTCGCAGCGGTCAACCTTAAACATCATCTACACATGTTTATCACGAATGCTAGACTGCTCGTGAACGAAAATGATTGAGATGAGAGAATTGGCCGCACAAAGCAGGCTGCTCGAAAGTTTCAGGGCTATGATTGCTTAGAATATTCAAAAGAGGGTCGACTTGCATGCAACACTCCAGAGCCTAGTCCGCCTATTTGTGAAGCCAGTCAGTCCATACAGTTCACATACGGAGACAGTTTATCACATCGCGTACCATGAAAAGAGAGCCGGCTCGAGAAGTATGAGGCCGGAAACCAATTGCTAAGCACCAGAGGATACCTACTGAACGTGGAATTGAGCGGAGAGTCAAGATTGTAGAGTAGACGATCAGGAGTGGGAGCGCATCTAGATTCAATGTTTCTTCAATCTTCATGATTTGGGGATTATCGTATTAGTCAGCAAAACTGGCTTGGCACCGAAAATGCCCACACTGCCCCTAGCTGCACCCTCTGACGAATGACCATTCCGCCCCGCCCCTTTACTCGCCCTATGAGCAATTTAGAGGACCAAATTGGCTCTTTGAGACTGTGAAGTGATCTCTTCTTTAGATCGTCTACCTCATACCATGTCCTTGACGCATGAAGAACCAACGAGGCTAGTCGTTCTATTGTCCGGCCACGGAAGTAATCTGCAGGCGATAATTGATGCCTGTTCAAACGAGAGTCTACCTTCGACTAAAATTGTCCGTGTAATATGTGAGCACTGTCATCTTCCGATACCATAGTTGTTCGGTCTTTGATGCCTTTCAGGTAATCGCAAGAATGCTTTTGGTATCGAACGGGCCAAGAAGGCGCAAATTCCATCGACATATCATAATATTATTCCTTTCCGTGGAAAATTTCCTGGAGATGAGAAGGCTGCTAAATATGCCTTTGACGACGAGTATGTTTGATTTTGTTTGTAAGAATATCTTTGGCCTCCGTCAATTGAACTTGCGCTCTGCGTACTATATCTTTGCTCTCCAAGTTTTCTTAAGCTTGTGCTCAAAGTCAGTCCGAATCCGACTTCGGTGGTAAACCGAAACACCTATAGCCCTATAATCTGATACTTTCAATTGACTACTCTAATCAACATTTTGGGAAATCCCCATCTAGCCATTACTGACAGACACTCTGCCTAGACTAGCTACCCTAATCCTCCATGAAAATCCCCACCTCGTGGTATGCGCCGGCTGGATGCTCGTCCTCTCGGCCTCTTTCATCGATAAAATGGCAAAAGCCACTGTCCCCGTAATCGTGCGTCGCCCTCCCCTATCCCCGTTGCCTCACGCTGACCCAACTTTTAAAGAACCTCCATCCTAGTCTCCCCGCCCCCAACGCGATCAAAGGTGCCAACGCAATCTCTAGAGCGTACGAAGCTTTCCAGAAAGGAGAAATAGAGAAGACGGTGAGCTTCTTGGGCACCTCAATCGAGCGCACTTGCGTACCATGAGAATTAGACTGACCCTGAAAGGGCTGTATGATACATTATGTAGTCGAAGAAGTCGATTCTGGAGAGTGTCTAGTTTTCCAAGAAATACCTATGCAAAAAGGGGAGTCGCTGGAAGATTTAGAAGCGAGGATCCATCAAGAAGAATGGGTGCTCATTGTTGAGGGGATCAGGAAAGCGATAAGGAGGCTTGGAAGGGAATGTTAGATTTCCCTAGACTACGCAAACTCATCCCAAAGACGCATTAATCTCCTGCAGCTAAAGAGTTGAGTCACTTCGTCAGCGGAGCGCGATTTGACAAAATCAGCTGGGATGGTATCAGAAGAACTCAGTTCAAACTCGAGCGAAGTCCAGTTTCACATGCCTGGTATGCACATATTCTTCGCCTTCATGCTTGTATATAAGGAGGTTGAGTTCTTTCGGAAGGACCGAGTGACCTTTGACTGATGGAGCGCGGGAAGAGATGATGGTTTAATAGACATCTGGAATTGTTGAAATGATCAGGAGGCCAGGTGAGCTCAGGTCAGGACTTGGGGACGTATGGGTGAGTTGGAAGAACAGCAATTTTACGGGGTGCCTTAAGTAAGGAAAAGTATGATGCACCCGAACGGTGGATCAACCCATTCATGGATACCTTCAAGGGCGGCTGAGAGGTTTTTGCAAGGATGTACGGAGGCTGTGGGCATACTAGTACTATTGATATCTCGTGAAAAACAAGCCTTCAGGCATATAATCAAGAGCGTCAAGGTGAAGAAATATTTCCAGTAGAAGATCTCTCAGGAGCATTTTGAAAGATCTAGATATCCTAACAGAAAATATCTTACATACTTACCTAGACTAAGTAAGTTATATATTACAGTACAATCCACTAGTGATACACAGGCGTACAGCATACGGTACAGCTCAAGGAACCGAGTGTAATAATACAGTATCTGATCATTATCAACATCGACAGCAATGACGCTCGCATTGCTTCACGAGGAAATTGTCTAAGCCGATCGAACCTTTGTTCAAGGTTTCTGCGAAGAAGCAAAGTGTAGAACTGTACTACTAGCGAACATCTCAGCCTGTTGGTTGTTAGCGGAGGCGGAGTGCCTGACGAAGGGAGTGACATTCAACCATGCGACTAAAAGACGTTACGAGAAGGTGCCACATAGTTTCCTACGTAGTAGATAGATGCCTTGGATTCTGGTTGTTCTACACTAGTTGTCTTCCTGCCAAGTCCACCGTGATTGGCCAGTCTGTCTAATATATCTTACTTGAGCTCTCCTATGCATCGTCTTGTTTGTTGCTATTCATCCACTACTCGGCCAACGTCTGACGTATCGCAGGAGGCTCTGGAGGAAACCGTCTCTTGCTTGCGTATGTTTCTGCAGTATGAGCCACGGCTAGAGCAGACTCTTTGCTTACGCGGAAGGGAGGATTTTATGATTCATCCATTCTGGACTGGGCTAAATACAACAGGAGTCCCCAAGGAGCAACTGGTAGTCTTACGCCTTTTCTTCTTCTTCTTCTTCTCCAATTTTGACTTTACTTCCTTGTCTGCACTATGCGCGTTCTTTTAACCCTCGTCTGCGTTGTCTTCTGGTCTCTTTATGCTATAGCCCAGTGCCCATCCCCGCCAGTTGGGACTACCAAGCTTCAATTGAAATTGCAGCCAAGCGTCGATATCTCGTTCAAAGAAGTAGAACATAGCATCTCCCATTCAGGTTCACCCACTAGCCACTATTAGACCCATCTCTGCGAAACCACACAGGGTGTCAAGTCGTATAGTGGATACGTACATCTTCCCTCTGGTGTCCTAGGAAATGTCGGCGACTACAATATCAGTACATTGTTCTGGTACTTCGGAGCACGTCATAAGGCAAAGACAGCTCTGCTTGTAATCCACCTAGCAGGTGGGCCTGGCGAGCCATCTACATACGCTGTACTTTCGAGCGAGAGCGGTCCTTGTTATGCCAATCTTGATGGCAATAGCACCACCATCAATCCGTGGTCTTCCAACAATCATGTCAACACGCTTTACATAGATCAGCCGGTTCAGGCAGGGTTCTCTTACAACAGCCTGACCAACGGTACTTTCGGTCTTGCCACAAGCAACGTAATCTCAGCAGATCCGTTGAAGGAAGCTCCGGAGCAGAACGCCATTGTTCTGGCGGGAACTTTCGCGAGTCAGGACCCTTTAAGCACAACAAATAACTCGGTCACCAGCGCCAAAACCCTCGGCCACATTGCGGAGAATTGGTTTGCGGAGTATGTCAACCATCCATCGAAGACCTTCACTGTTACTGACTATTCTAAAGTCCCGCAGTATACGCCCAAGGACAAGCGTATCAGCGTGTGGGATACTCTGTGAGTCGTTGATAATACCAGGTCACCACATTGAGCTGACTTGGCTCAGTACGATAGCTATTGGGGCCCAGCAATGGTCTCCTACTTCGCCCAACAGCTTAAAAGCCATCCAGAGTGACCGCGAGCTTTATGGCTTCGGAATGGACACACTCGATATTCACGAACGGCTGCGTCCAACCAATTTGCAATCAACACACAGTTAAGACGTTTAAACTTTTCGCTTTGGGGGAAATGCCCACGGGTTCCGTTTGTGTCGTCTTTTCTGCGTCTATTCGGATGTATTAATATGACGGTTGTGACTGTTAAACGTGTGCTTCTTTTAAAGACGTTGCCACGAGGCCTTTCTTTGAGATTTTAATGAATGAGAACGACTAGAGTGGTGTAGCAATCAGGATAGTTTCATTTGGTTATGATGTACCCGACTGGCGCGGAAGAAGTAGGTAGGGTAGGCTGAGAGGAATGTACATGTAGGCTTCAGGGCTGGTACAGGTAGAGTAGCGGCTCCCGATCTACATACAGTATCACCAGTAAAGTCACAGCTTTAAGAAAATCAAAGACTGGTTGAACAGACGTTTGCGCTTAGCTTTCATATGAGCATCAACGCTCATGCCCGAATCTTTAACTTTTATAAAACAAGCTTCAAATTACAGAGCACCTTATGTCTGAATTTTTGATTCTTATGTAAATACCCAGCTTGTTCGCTTTTCCCAAACCTACAATTTGTACCCCTAAGACTGTCGCGAGCACGCGTGAGGGGGTATCTATGCCTCGAGAGGAAGAAAAGGAAAAGGAAAAGAAAGAAGCACGACGTGCTTTTGAAGCGCCAGATAGCCGGATAGCGAGATATCTACACCACCCACCTCCTTCACCAAGCCACCCTTTCCCCTTACCCCTTTCCTCCCACCACCTCACCTCCACCCCATCAGTCTCCCCCAATTCGACTAACTTTCCTCCCCGGATGCCAATCGATCTCACTCCCCTCACTCCCCCTCTCCCTCTTCCTCCTCGACTTTCTCGTCGGCGTCGCGGTCCCATTACTCGTCACACTCACCAACTTGACCTTTGCGTTGCTAGCCGCAGAGCGGATAGATCCAGCCCTTTGGCAGGAGGGCGAGAAGGAGTCGGAGTCATCGGCGGCGAGGAGGTGGGATTTGGGCCGGTGCTTGCGGGAGGTAGGAGGGGAGGAGGCGTCGGTGTCGTAGGGCGGGGGGTTTCTGGTGGTTTGCTCGATGGCCTTGCTTAGGGCGGCGATTTCGCCGGTGACGTTGGAGCATTCTTTGATGGTGGTGGCTTCGATGTCTCTGATGTCGGTGCGCATGGCATCGAGTTCGGTAATGGAAGTTTCGACGGCTGAGAGTTGTTGTTCTTTGATGGCGGTGATATCCGTGGCAAAGGATTCAATCTTGATGGACTGATCTTGAATTGCGTTTTTCACCTCTTTGATTGCGGAGTTGGAATTCTGTTCCGTCTGGGCCAGACTGTCAAATATTTTCTTCACGTCCGTCTGGAGGTTTGGTATGGTGTGTAATTGAACCTGGATCAGATGAGTGGGAGCCAGGAAATTGCTGAGTCTCTCTAGCCGACCCTGGAATGCACGAAAGAGCTCTTCGATTGCTTGTTGACGACCTTTGACTTGATTGATTTCACCTATTACGTTTGCTGGGTGTGGCGGATACAACCTCTGCATCTGGTTAATTATTGACCTCGCCATATGCTCCGTCGTCAGATTGTTGAATCTCTGTTCCTGGCTAACTACGAATACCTCGGTAGTTGCCATTTTCTCCCAGGAAAACTCTTTGAATTGCTTCAAGTTCGTTTCCAATTCTTCAATCTTCTGACGAAGGACTGGCTCCTCGGGCGGTCGAACGCCGTTGACCTGTGGGGATGGGGTTATTGATTTTCGAGGTATTGCTGCAACTGAGTGCGAACGCAAATTCGAAATCTGATCGTTCAAGTTCTTGATGGAGACGTCTTGGTTATCGGATAGCTTGCTCAGCCGCTCAACCTCCTTTGCTGCAACTGATTGCGAATTCAGGTTCGAAATCTGATCGTTCATGTTCTTAATGGAGACTTCTTGGTTATCCAATAGCTTGCTCAGCCGCTCCACTTCCTCATTCTTCTGGTTCAGAAGATTGCCCATTCGATCGACCTCCTCTGCCACGATTTCGTCCTTTTCTAGTTGCTCCCTTGTGATCCTGGCAACTTCTTTTTTAAGTGTCGCTACTTCCGTATTGAGACCGCTAGATAATCTTGGCTGATCTGAAGGGGTTGACGGCTGCATTGAAGGGCGTGCTTCCATTTTGGTCATGCGTGCACCGAGACTTTTGAACTCTTCCTTCAGATCATTAAGTTCGCCCAGCTCATCGTTAAGATTTCGTAGAGCGTCAGCATGCTTAGTGATCTTGCTGTCACCTTCCTTCACAATGTCGGTCAAGCTCTTCTCCTCGGAATTCTCATCGCCAGTGACGAAATCGTTGAGCTCCTTGAACTTTTCGATTTGCTCAGTGACATCATCCTTTAGGTTCTGAAAGTCTCTAATGTGTGACTCAAGATTCGTCTTCAGATTTCGAGTGTCTGTTTCCTTCGTGCTAGCGTTTTCAGACATTCTGAAAATGTCTTCTTTTGCTTTGCTGACATCGAATGCAAGACTGTTCAGACTATTAACTTGGTCTTCCATCTTAGCAACCTTGTCATCAAGCTTGTCGTGCTTCTTTGATGGTAAAGCTTTGAGTTGTTCACGCAGCTTCAAGATGTGATCATTGAGCTCGTCATGTTTCACCTGTAACTTTCTCATATTCACGGTGGATTCAGCAATCTTGGATTCGGTCGCAGTTAATGTCTGTTTTGTGACATGGTCGTGACACATGGCTTGTATTTGTTCTTCCAGCCGACTACGCTGAAATGACACCTTATCATTAACACGTGAAATGTCTTGATTGGTACGTGTAGAGTCCTGATTGATGCGTGCAACATCCTGCACCGTATCGTCGAGTCTCCTCATGGTGCCATAAATTTCATCTTTTAGGACCCCCACCTCCTTCTCCAAGTGCCTGGAGCGAGTATCTTCCTCGAGTAAGGGCGGTGATTTGCCATGACTAGCAGCCACCATACACGATGCCATTCCTTCAATCGCTTTCTCTTGAATCTCTTCCAATTTCCTGATTGCCTCTTCTGAACGCTCTGATGAGACTTGAGACTTTCTCAACTGCCTGGACTGTTCTTCAGCCATGGTCACAAAGCCATGGTAGTGTTTTTGCCATCGATCTTTCTCAAGACTTTGCCTCTCGAGTCTCGCCTTGACTGTATCACGATGAACCGTTCGAGTCGCGTTTTTCACGACGGCGTGAGTGTATAGGCTAAAGTTTTTGGCAATTGCCTTGGAGCGGCTCGAACTAACAGACGATTGCGGTACAGGAGTCATCGGTGTGGTAAGGCTCTTAGGTGTCGAGGTACCTGAACGCTCACCAAGCATTGGGTTGGTGGTGATACTGCGACGACCTTCAGCTGGGGGAGCCATGTTCCGATCAGGACTATTTTCCATTCTGATCTGTCTCCGCTCGGGCTCGGGCTCGGGTCTGGTGTTGATACGATCGAGCTTCGGACGATTGGAACCGACTGGATCGGTGAAGTGAGGGCGAGGCCGAGAACCTATGCTGGTCGTCAACATCCAAAAGCATGACGATGTGGATCACAACTGCTGTGTGAGGGGTCGAAAGGAAGAATTGACAGCAATTGGGAACCTTACCCCTGGTGTCGTCTGAAATCCACGTAGGGTTTTTCATGAAGGGGGGAGAGCTGCTGCTTGGGCTCAATTGCACGTCTCTGATCTGTCCATTACTCTCCATGCTCCGGTAATCGGCACGGAAGCGGTTGGGGTGAATGCTGAAGGGTTCTTCGTTTACCGCGGGTTTTTCACTGACGTCAGGTTGAATCCAGGTCTGCAAAAACCGTGGCTCTAGTTTAGTGAATGTGTTGATATCAGATTCGGGCTGGTTATTTACATTTGCCGCCAACGAAGGAGAAGACTGGCCCCGATCGTCAGTCACTAGAGGATCGGATGATGTGAATGTTCCAGATTGGTCATTGACCTTCGAAGTCTCTGAGCGACAGTCCACTCTCTTTCTATCACCTTCGTCAAAGTAGTCTTCGGCGGCAGGTCTCTTGCGCCATGGGGCTGGCCGGGGTTGAGTAGGCGTATCAGCGCGAAGGGGGTCGCTCTCTTCTATTGAGTCGTGCCTGCCAGACATTGGAGCTTTCCAAGCGAAGACGCCGTCACAAAGAAAAACGAAAAAAGGAAAGAGCGAATCATGTGACAGGGCACGCGTCAAGATGAGGTGTGACAGAGAATCCCCGTCCATGCAGCGCCCTAACTCCATCGTCCAATGGGAGTAAAAGACGCACAAATGCCGACATCATGGCGGGGGATCGACACGGCTTTACAGGTTGCGCTAAACGCCGGCTGGGATCCCTGCTCGCCTTGTCTGGCGAATCAGTACTGTAATTGTAAATGATTCGGCTGACAGAACTTTCTTTTTTTCTAAGAGACGTATATTTGGAATGAAATCTTTGAGGAGACGAATCCATCGAAAGAATAATGTAAGCTACAGTACGAACAACAACAAGTCCTGATTGTACTCTCGGAATACCAAATTCATTCGGAGATTCGAGTCACAACATCTCGATGGGAGCAATGAAGTAAACAAAATGCGTGAATCTGCTACTAAACGAAACACCGGCGCGGATCCATAAGCCTGCAGTCCATCAGTAGATTGATATCTTCCATGTGGAGTCAACCAAGAAAGAGTTTTAGCAACGTACTCTGCGGAGATAGCGAGGACCCCGCGAAACCGACATTGAACAGCTATTTTGCCACAACGTATTCCCAAAGCTTCCCGTATCGTATAGACACGCACAATTCATTACATGGATAGCCGCAGTGAAATACGATACAAATGCTTCATGCCTATGCTTGATACATACCTTATCTGTTCACTGGGCAAGTGATCCAAAGCTTCGCCCTCCTTGACTTGGCCTCCCCTTACAATACCAGTCACCTCTTGAATGAATCTAGAAGCCTCCACAGTCAGTAGTATCGTCTGACAAGGCGGGTTGATGTAAGGTATAGATAGTTACACGCTAGATATAAAGAAGCGAGTAGGAAACTGTACCTTACCTACCTTAAGCGCAACAGCGACTAGGTTGGTGATCTAGCGCGCGTCAGAAAAACCCTTGTATTATTACAAGTACCGTTTTGTAATTTTCCCGCATATGAGCTTCAACCGCGTTCGAAAAGTTAAAAACCAAACACCACTCTTATAATTTCAGAATGGCGGCGGCAAGTGATAGACGTTGAATATGATCGATGTTCGCTAACAGCGCTTTAGGCTATCTCCACCGTCTCCGAGAGCAGGGACTTCCGGGGCCTCAACCTGGTTGCGGCCCACTCTCATATTCGCGGGTTGGGAGTCGATGAAGACACGCTGGAGCCCAGAACCTCCTCGCAAGGACTTGTCGGTCAGGAGAAAGCTCGGAAAGCGGCCGCGGTCATACTCAAAATGGTCCAAGAAGGCAAAATTGCTGGAAGAGCTGTTCTGATTGCTGGTCCCCCCAGTACTGGGAAAACCGCAATTGCAATGGGGATGGCTCAGTCGTTGGGGTCAGATACGCCGTTTACGATGCTCGCAGCTTCAGAAATATTCTCGCTGGAAATGTCAAAGACGGAAGGCTTGACACAGGCTTTTCGCAAATCGATAGGGGTACGCATTAAAGAGGAGAGCGAAATGATTGAGGGAGAAGTAGTGGAGATACAGATAGATCGAAGCGTCACCGGGGTTTGTTTTTCCTCTTCATTGCTCCTCGCGGTTCAGACTGACCATGCTATTATCGCCAGGGCAACAAACAGGGCAAACTAACCATCAAAACCACCGACATGGAAACCATCTACGACATGGGCACTAAAATGATCGACTCCATGTCCCGCGAACGCGTCATGGCCGGCGACATCATCTCCATCGACAAATCCTCCGGTAAAATCACCAAACTGGGCCGCTCGTTTGCTCGCTCACGGGACTACGACGCCATGGGCGCCGATACTAAATTCGTCCAATGCCCCGACGGCGAATTGCAAAAACGCAAAGAAGTCATCCACACCGTCAGCCTGCACGAAATTGACGTCATCAATTCTCGCACCCAAGGCTTTCTCGCTCTTTTCTCCGGCGACACCGGCGAGATCAGAAGCGAAATCCGCGACCAGATCAACACCAAAGTCGGCGAATGGAAAGAAGAAGGCAAGGCCGAAATCGTCCCCGGCGTGCTCTTCATCGACGAGGTCCACATGCTCGACATCGAGTGCTTCTCCTACATCAACCGCGCCCTCGAGGACGAACTCGCCCCCATAGTCATCATGGCCTCCAACCGCGGCCACACCCGCATTCGTGGAACCTCCTACCGCTCCCCGCACGGTCTCCCCCTCGACTTCCTCGACCGCGTCGTCATTGTCTCCACGCACGCTTACGACAGCGACGAAATTCGTCAGATCCTAGCTATCAGAGCCGCCGAGGAGGAGGTCGACGTCTCGCCCAACGCCCTTGCGCTTCTGACGAAAATCGGCAAGGAAGCGGGACTGAGGTATGCGAGCAACCTCATCACCACCAGCGCGTTGCTGTCGCAGAAACGAAGAGGCAAAGGCGTGGATGTGGAGGATGTGGAGAGGAGTTTCAAGCTGTTTTTTGATCCGGCGAGGAGTGTCAAGTTTGTGGCGGAGTTTGAGAAGAGGTTTATTGGGGACGAAGGGGGGGTGATGCTTTCGGTGACAAACGGGCACGGGGATGCAATGGAGATGTAGCGTTGTTTGCGTGTGATACTAGGGCGTGAAGGGGGCGTTTGGAGTTTGGAAGCGAGGAAAAAAGCGAATAGGGCGATAGATGTGTGTGTATCATAGATTTGTAAGAGAATCTTTCTATACGAGGGTATATACTGTACTACGCCCATACCACCCCCAACTGACACATACAGTACATAGAACCCAATCCAAAAACCCCCCACCCCAACCCAACCCATACCAATTTAAAAAACCCCCCATTCAATCCCACCCACCCCAACAGCTCAACAACCAGAAACTTCCATCCTCGAACTCGTAAACCGAGAACTGCCTAAAGGATAGGATTCTCTGCTGCAGTGAAGTGGGTGTATTGAGTTTTTTCCCCCCCTCTAAGTAAGTCTCGTTGGTGGTGGTTGGGGGGGGGGAGGTATATGGTTTGTTGAATGCATAAGTTGGGGTTTTAGAAAGAAAGAAAAAAAGGGGGCGGGAATGGAGTTGTAGGAGGGGGGGGGGGGGGGGGGGAAAAAAGCTAGTTAT
>JAABUT010000195.1_pt1 | contig 111733 bp, 132 predicted proteins | sample 5559281 | NCBI WGS metagenome assembly JAABUT01 (sample SAMN10711880, study PRJNA513359) | rock metagenome | isolation source: Antarctica rocks | place: Antarctica: Victoria Land, Ricker Hills nord | collected 2016-01-04 | reverse complement strand
GCTTTACCCACACGTTGAGCTCTTACACAGTCGAAAAGTCCACATGGCTAGATGACCATGTGGCCAAACAGCGAACGGAAGCTCACGTCGAAGTGGCCAGCTTCCACATACATAGACCAAAGCCCACTTAGCCCGTTCAGCTAGGTGGCCCAACAGCAAAAGTCCATCTAGCCCTGCCAGCTAGGTGGCCAAACAACAGCCAAACAGTCAATTCGAAAGCCCACGTCGAAGTGGCCAGCTTTCACAATTTTGATTTGTCTATGTGACCACTTGGTTATATAGACAGCTCACACGCTCGTATGCGCATTTTATCGGTGTGACTGCACAACGGGAAAAGATAAAGCATCGGTTTTGGCTAAAAGTCATGTAATTTACATTCTCTAGCATACATACAGCGCTACAGTGCTACTATTTAAATAGATAGCACCGTGTTTCATAGCCTTAGGCTGCATAAGCACGTAAAATTTGGAGGGGGGAAAAATCGTTTGCTGGGTCAAATATGCAGAAATGTCAGGATAAAGTGACCGTGTGGGTTCGATCGTTGCGGTTAGGAATCATGTAGGCCGCCAATGTTTGATCTGAATGATTATGTGGTGAAATCTTTTTTTTAGATGCCAAAAGACCTTGTCCAGGCTATGAGGATACGAGGTCCCATGACGGAATGAAGATCACTATAAAGCGTCATCATGGAAGACTTGCTTCTGTCTGCCCTAATATGTCCTTTATTTCATCTTCGAATACTATTTAATCCCACCTTGTCATATTCACTCGAGGAATTTGTACTCCTTATTTCTTCACAACTTCCCCCCCATGCTGAAGCACTGGAAGCGGCTTATGGTATCTTGACAGTTGTCCCTTCTCATACGCTGTCATAGGCCTCTGTTGCTCTGAACAAATCCCAAAAAAGTCAGACGGAAAGATATTTCTTTCAAGGCAGATCCAGAATACAGTGGTGGAGCAAGTAGTCGTCTAAACGAAAATGTTCGAGATTCTGTAACGATGAAAGAACGAAATCGTGTCAAGTGCCCTTCTAGAAATGCTGAAGGTACATATATGAGCTTCTTTAATGGGTGTCAGCTGAATGTAAAATAATCCCTGTAACGTACGTCATAGGTATATACATCCACTACCCATTTCACCAAAGTAAAGTTCGCATCCCAACGCGCAATTCCTCTGGAAAAAACCGCATGCAGGTAAACTTCAGCAGAGTGGCCCATCTCCAGTTCTCTTCAACTACCATGCATATGCGAATTGTTCGCCAATCTCGCGTCCCAAACACCAACAAAGTCTTAAACGAAGCTCAATTTTCCCCCTTGTGAAACATTGCTAAATCCGGTATTGATGGCTTGGGAGGAGGTGATGTTCTGATGTTTGCAAGGGGAGGTTCGCTGGTAACGACGGAGCTGGAGGTTTTCTAAAGGCTTTCTCGGTTGGCTGATAGTGTACTGTGCTACGTACACCCCCCGCGCCCTCCCCCTCACCCCCCTTCCACGCCCTCCCCATCCACCCACTTACCCGCACATCCACTCACCTACGCACTCCCCACCCATCCCACCTATTATAGTCTTCTATTCTTAAACTACCACATCTTCCTTTCATCGTTAACATACTCTTCTGTGTGTGTGAAAATGCTAGCGAAGGTTGACTGAAGGGGCTGCTGAACAGGGGAGGAGAGGAGGAGGAGGGGGGGATGGGGGATGGGGGAAAGTTAGAGAGATGGATAGGGGGGAAAGAGCAAGGGTGAAGGGGCAAGGAGAGGGGCGAGGAGAGGGGAGAGAAAATAGAGGAAAGAAAAGAGAGGAAAGGGGGGAAGAGAAATCTCCGCAGAAAACCAAAAAAGAAACGTTTTTTTAAATCTTGCACCCTTTCTCTTCCTCAATCTTTTCTCTTCCCCCTTCACCCCCCGGGTCCCTCCCTCATCCCCTCTCCCCTTCCCTCTTCCCCTCCCCCAGGCCCCATCTTCTCGCCCTCACCACAAGCACCCAACCCTCCTCGGCATTTCTTGTCGTCGCGCCCTCTGCTTCCCGCTCTGTTTCGCGCCCACTCGCTCAGTAATGCAACCGTATTCTGAGGTGGTTGGTTGCTGAATCCTGGCTGGTGCGGGGGTGGCAATGGGGAAAAGTTCGTGGTGGGTGGTGGTGGTGGTGGTGGTGGTGGTTGATGGGAGGTGGGTAGTGGTGGTGTGGGAAAGTTAGTTGGTGGTGGTGATGCGTGGGGGTTGGTGGGTTGGTGATGATGTATAATGGCTAATGCTTGCAGCCGACTGGCTTTCTACGCCGGCCTCTCTCGACGGCTCTTGCTTCTTGCTTTGTCGCTTTCACGTCGCGCCCATTTCATTTCCTCACATCTTTTCGTTTTCTTTCATCTTTCGTTTTTCGTCTCAATTCTTTTACATCTTCGTTTTTCTCTTGATGTTTTCTTATTGTTCTTTAAATTATATCTCAATGCTTCTTCTTGAACGGTTTCCACCCGCTGCGGCTGTTGATTTCTTCTCTCCGTCGTTATGGTCGAGCTTTTCAAATGTTTAACATAAAAAATATTATTAAAAAAAATACTCTTTTCTTTCTGACCAAATAAAGTTATATCCTTTTTTTCACGTAAACTTTCACCAAAAAATTGAATCATAGAATGATTTAGAGTCTAAATTCAAAAATATTTCAAAGAAAAGAGAAAAGCAACGAAGCAAAGAAAGAGCAGAGTAAAAGTTCCATACCTGACAAGATGTATGAAGATATGTCATGAGCTAAATGCACGAGAAAAAGGGGAAGTATTTAGCTCTGAACTAAAAGCCTCTCAAGAACGCCGCGACAGGCAAGAGAAAGGCCCCAACTACAGTCCCAAATCAAATGAAACGCCTACATCCAATGTCCTTGCTAAATCAGGAGGTCAGTTAGTTCCTTTGTTCCCCTTTAAAATGAAAAGGGTTTCCAAAAACATACCCATCTTCACCACCTTCGAAAACTGTACGCTCTTCTCCGCCGCACTCTGCAAATCCTCAACACTAAAAATTTTCAATCCGCTATCATTAATCAACTTGTGCGCCATCTCCATATTCGTCCCTTGCAATCTTGCAACTATCGGCGTCCGCAGATTCATGCTCTCAACCACGCTGATCAAGCCTTGCGCAATCGCATCACACCGTACGATGCCGCCGAAGATGTTGACAAAGATGGCGGTGACTTTTGGGTCTGATGTGATAAGGTCAAAGGCTTGCTTGATGGCTTCCGGGGTAGCGCCTCCGCCGACGTCGAGGAAGTTGGCGGGCTGGCCGCCGTTCAGTTTGATGATGTCCATGGTGGCCATTGCGAGGCCGGCGCCGTTGACTAGACAGCCGATGTCGCCGTCAAGTTTGATGAAGTTGAGGCCGTGTCTGTGTGATGTTGATTAGTATTTAGAGAGAGAGAGCTGGGAGGGTGAAGAAGCTTACTCGGCGGCTTTGACTTCGTCAGCATCTTCCTGTGTCGTATCCCTCCACGAGAAAATCTCTTTTTGCCTGAACTCCGCATTATCGTCAAAATTCAACTTCGCATCCATTGCCATGACCCGATGATCCGATGTCTCAGAAAGCGGGTTGATCTCAATTTGCGTAGCATCCTTCTCCATAAACACCTTGTACAGCTTCTGAATCGTATCCTTTGCATCCTCGATACACTGTTCGGAGAAGCCCAACTCGGTTGCGATATTCCTTGCCATGTCGTCCGTAACTCCCTTGTGGATGTCAATATGCGTGGTAATGATAGCCTCGGGCGACTCTTTGGCGACAGTTTCAATATCCATGCCTCCTTGCGACGACGCCACAATCATGGGAGCTTGGGATTGGCGATCCATGAGGATCGCAAGGTAGAATTCTCGGCGGGCAAATTTGCGTTCGACAATATAGACGGCGTTGCAAAGGCGACCGGCGGCGCCGGTTTGCTTGGTGATGAGCTTGTGGCCGATCATTTGATCGGCGAACATCTTGGCTTCGGTGGGTCTGTAGCCATTAGCAGCCGGTCGTCGAGATTGTGAGACTTAAGAGCATCGTACGAGTAAATCACCCGCACTCCTCCCTTTAGTCCATTGTCAAAGGTTCCCTTCCCTCGACCACCAGCTAGGACTTGTGCTTTAATGACCATGTCATCTCCGCCTGGAGTATATTCAGCCAAGCCTCAGGTCTAGTATCCATATACGCTGCGTACCAATCTTCTTCGCTATCGTCTCTGCCTCCGCGGCGGAGCGGGCAACCTCGCCTTCAGGGACTCCAATGCCATACTGCCAACTGTAAGCTATCGGCCTAGCTGAGCTATTGTGAGAACGCACGCTCTTCAAAAGGTTCGCAGATAAGTACTCGTGAATCGCCAGAAAGCGCTTTTGCTGTATGCCAGAGCTTCTGATTGGGGTGCCCTGTTGTGTATGATTAGTCGTGGAAGTGGAAGATGGAGGCTTTCTAGGCTCTATATACCCTCACTGCTCTCAGAGCAGAGGCCAATGGCCTGCTGCGAGCTATCTTGTACATGACGACAGCACCGGAAGAGTAGAGTCTGGCTACCAGTATGTTGGCCGAGAAGAAAGCTGCACGCGCTTCGGATCCCCGTTGCCAAGACCAATCCTCTGCCGAGGCCACTAGCACCTCCACCCTCCACCCTTGCACCACCCCCCCCAAGCATCCCCTCTCCCACCCCATTTTCCTTCCCTTCTCCGCTACCAACGTGAAAACCCCCTCTCCAAAGCCAACATTACTGTTACGCGTGTCTCTGTCGAGCAAGACTCCCCGTTCAAGATGACTTGCATTACGGATACTACTATCAAGGTAAAAGCAGACATTTAGGAACCGTCTTCTGAGCGGTATCAATGTGGGTTAAGTTCAAAAAAGGTTCGAACGCCGTCAATTCTAAAAAATGGTATTGAAGAGGGCACTTTGCTCCGGATACAACTGAAATACGTACGCAATCCTACTGCTTTTCCTTTACGTCTTTGCGGCCCCAAAAGTGGGACTTGGTCTTGGTTTCTAGTCACTGTAGTTTCCATTTGAGTTACTCATCTTCTCTTTAACAAGGCTCGATACCCGACAGTTGTGCAGATTACAGCATAAATCGCATTACCGGCTTCGCAGGCTTTGCCAGCTCCGGCATCAATCCAGTAACCCAAGCAATAACCTGCGGCGCATGAACAGAGATCTTAAGCCCGGAACCCGTAGCAGAAGTGTTCAGCTTCTGCTTCGATGACGAATTCTTGGTGTTCGCGTTGAAAGACTACGGACCATAGCCTACAGATACTTCTGCAGATGTCTCACTGCTTGATCTAGGAACTGGTTTAGCTTGCTTGTGGCACCTATGAAATTTGAGCTCTACGTCGACAGCGACGATGGAAGCGGTTGGGTAGGACGCGAAATCTCCACAGGTGCTGAATTCCGCAACACGGCCTGTATCCATAAGGTAACGTAGCATTGCCGGGCCAGGACTCAATTTCTAAACTATTTCTGGTTTGTCAAGTTCATGGTCGTGGAACAACTCCGCGTGCAGCCAGGGGCGGGAAATCTCCACCTTCAGTAGAGACATGGATATGATGACTTCGCATTCGGCCATCACTTTCTGAACCTCCCTCTGTGTTTGTGCATGGCCAACAGAGATGCCGACTTTGCGTGTAGAATAGGGGATGAGGCCGGTGTAGGAAGCAAGCACCGAGGCTGATGTTGAGAAGCGGAATCGCTTTTTTCTAAGTCGCTCCGAGATATCGTGCTTACGATCGTGACTTATGGGTCCTTTGTGGTAGCTGGAGTTGACGGTTCGTCCTCAGGTTCTTTCTCGTTCGGAAACGTAGGTTGTTTCTTTCATTGTACTAATGCAAACTCAATTATGATAAAGAACAAGAATCTATAAATGAGACTAAGTTTACTTGTCCTCCTACTCCAGCGATCAAGCATCTGGTACTATCATTCTTGGCCGGGGTCAAGCGGCTCAGATCGTCCTCCAGGACCTTGATATTTTTTATTGCAAATCTGCAACTTTCCTTCTGGCGAATGCAGCTGCAGATTGCTGACCTTGGGACCCTATCATTTTGCCATCGCCTCTCACCCTGACTTCCTTCTCCTGCGTTTGCTTTTTCAATTCGTCAAGAAAGCCTCGCGCGCTCTATCAAGCTCAGATGCGCTCTCGTTGAACTTGCTCTTTGCCTCCGCTATACCTTTTGCTGTCGCACCAGACTTATTCTCAAGATCCTGCAGGCCTTGAAGAGCGTCTTGTCGACTTCTCTCAGCCTTATGTAACCTTTTGTATCTCTCTACGAGAGCGTGTAATTCTTCAGCGGTTTCTGTACTGGGTGCAGCAGCGTCTACATATTTCCTCTACGCGGATTTCCTTTGAGTATAAGTCAAGGATATGGGCGCCGTGCCATCTGCATTCTTGGGTGTCAGGTCGATCAACCTCTTTTCTAGAGCCGTTAATCTAGCCTTAGTGAGCTTTTCCGATTTGGCGGTTGTGATGTTTGTTTCTATGCTGGCTGCCCCAATATCCGGCGCAGCTTTTGTCTGCTCATGCTGTGGTATTTATAAATGATCAGCACTACAACGAATAACCAGGTGGAGGGGCTAAGATCATACCGAAGCTTCGGAGTCTTAGCATGTCTGGAGCATAAGTCGGAGATACCGAATCTCATCGCGTATTCCAGTAGGGCCAGGCCTATCATGTTTGTTATTCCAACTTTGCTCGAAAGAACTCGAGAGCAAAACATGAGTATTTGAATAATCAAATGAGCTTAGAGGTCTGTAACTTGCTGACTTCGATGCGAGCTAGCGAAGTCCGGGTATCGACGATGGCTACGGTATATTATCAGTGTCAAATGTGTGGTGGTCGCCGAGATTAGGAGCGGATACCAAAAAGCGGTCGATCTCAACTTTTCCCCTCCGGACCACCCAGTCCATGTACGCAGCTTGCGACTCATCCCTGAAGTATGTTTGGGCACACAGCCATTAGCAGCCAGCGCAGGAAGGTGGATGTTTCACTTATCCGTCACACTTCTGACTGCTTCAGATCGTTCTTCTCGTTGAGCGGTTGAGAATTGCCAACTGAATGTTGATATCGAAATGCTTATGAAAAGTGTCAACACCTTTCTCGGCCATGCTTTGAATGCGATGGATTACTCATAGCCTTTCCTTTGGCATCATCCCACTTGCCTTGCGCATCGCTGCATCCCCATTGAAGTTCGCGGTATCGGTGAGTACGGAAATTGGCCCTCCTCGTCTTTACGTCTGAGAAAATCCATTGCGTGGATGTAAGTATCCACTCTGAGCTCTATAGACCAGAAAAGTAATCCTGATAGTCTTGTACCAGGTTAGAGACGCACTGTCAGCAGGTTTCACAACCCTTTCTTGATTCCCCGGAAATACTGGTCCCGATCGTGAATGCAGTCTGTGTCGGCAAAAGCTTGTCCAAGGCGTTGGCATAGCTTCGAGCTGCACTACGGGAAGAGCATCCAGCTTTTATATGCTCTAGTCAGAGCCCACTATTTGTTGAGCTGACTCACTGAGATATTGGCTAAAGGTATCATGCTACCTACTAGATTGGTAATATTAATGTCAAGGCGTCGATCAATAGGTGGCGGCCCAAATCTTTAACGGAGGTCAGCAAGATCGGTCTACATATCTTTGCCTGCCTACTTACTCTCCATTAAGTGCCGTATCCAATGCCAAACCCGGCAGGGAGACTGTCATGGATTCGGAGAACGCGCAAGGCATGTTAGCCATTATCAGCTGGCGGATTATAGTGGCGGCCCGAGCGGGCTGCTCCACCACCAGTTTCGCCTGAGCATCGGTTGACATTTTGTGTGCTAATACGAGGTCCTTTGTTAACAGTGTGATGGCCAAAAACTGTGAGTCATAATTGTCAAACAGCAGACCATAGTGTCACTCTAGTGGTTCTTCTAGGGTGGAAAATGGGCAGAACACAGAGCTTGTTATATCTCTTCGCCGCGTCTATATACAATCGTAGGCAATAGGAAGCATTAGGAAGAAACCAGCCTCCCACCCTGCAAGCAAGCCAAACTACACGGATAGGCTTCAGCCAGCCATGTTCGGCTCTCAGACATCGCGGAAATTTTGACAGCTCCTGATCGTCTGGTGCCAGATAGCGGTTTGATATGCGCCAGTCGTTTGATGAAGGCCGCTTCCGGCCAGATTCTGGATTTGCGACCCAAGTGGCAATTTAAGTTGAACTGGGGAATATTGTTGATTGGCCAATGAGACAATGAGCCGCCTGTGGTGCCATGTCAGGGCGAGCTGGACCTCATCACACTCGTCCCCTGTAGAGCTTAAGACATCTCTTTTTGATATACCTAGCTGTGTCTCCTGGGCAGTCTTGAACCTGGATCTAGCGTTTGTGTATCGAAAATCCACTTCTTCAGTAAACAGCAATCGTTCCCAAGTTGAATCAAGCTATGGCCAATTTCTCCACTTCCCAGATTACATCACAAGCTCTCATCGACGGCTGAAACCATCTTTCTCTATCCCAGAACAATGGGGAAGATCGAACACTCTCGAGTCCGATCAACTTGGGCTTTTCTTCTTTGCTGTTGCCGCCAGGTGAAGCTACTTGGGTCCTTTCTAAAATCGAAACGGACTACCTGATCACCGCTTCCATCTAAATCTCAGCTCATTTTGGCAGACTGACCAGCACTTTTCCAAGGTTCAAGCATGCCTCATGTGCCGTTCTTGTCTTCAGATCAGCTTCTGCTATCCTCATCCGGCTGTAGCGTTCACCATGCCTTTTAATGCTTCAGGCCCAATCTAGGCCTCAACAGAAGCAACTATCTGTTGGTAACAAGGGGAGGGCCATAGTCTAAGGACAAATTCCCAAACCGTTCGCCTACAATACTCAATTGTTTCTGAGGCTTGCAGCTGCATGCTGCAAGCGGCCCTGGCGTGTAGACTGTTCTCCTTGGCTTTGGATGGGTAGTACAGTACTATCGAGAGGCTGGAGAAGATCAGCGCAAAAAACCTAGCTCTGTACCTGATGGCTTCAGAAAAAGCCCCACGTTGCTGCATCTCTTGTTGTATTTTTCTAGACATTCCGTCCGAGGTCACTGCCTGTTGGAACCATTCAGACCAGAAAGGCAAGTCCTATTTGTCCAATCAAGCCGAACTTTCATCTCAACTTTCCAGTGCGTGCCAGAAACATCATTTGCAAGGCTGCTGACCGAAGTACCGGCCGCATCTAGGATCTACCTTCTCAACCTCAATATCCTGTAAAGACCTTCCCACCAATACGCATGTAATACACACTACCTCCTCGCCACACCAAGCCACTAACCCTCCTCCTCCACCATCTGAATTACCCCTTCACCTCAATCTTCCACCCTCCGACATTACAGCTTGAATCAAAACCTTTTACAGATTCCTCGAAACACATCCCAAAACCGCAAACAAACCCAACTTTTCCAAACCCTATAACCTTCATCACTACTTTTCCGCTTGCCAGAAAACCCAAATCCGATTCATCATCCTCGTAGGTGTTTCTGAGATAGCTTGCTAAAACCCGTCGTCAACTCAGCTTAGTCACGAAACCCCACTAGCAACCCCCCCCCCATCACCAGTCACCATCCACCATCCCATCACCCTCCCCCCATCACCCCCCATCCACCACCCCAACCCCCCCTCACCATCTCACCACCCCCCCACCCCTCCCCCAACCAACCCAACCATGCCCCCCACCCACCCCTCCCCCACCACCACCACCATCTTCACCCGCGCCACCCTCACCCTCGCCACCTCCCAACGCCTTATAAATTCCTGGCTTCCTCCCACCACCACCACCCCCCCATCCCTCTCAACAAAACAAGAAGACCAAGAGGAGCAAGCAAAAGAAGAAATATTCACCGCCGAGCCCGAAGTGTCCGTCCCCCGTAATCCCCCATTACCATAGCTATATGGTACTTGAAGTAAGTAAGTAAAAAAAAAAAACTTAAAAGCTGACGTTTATCCGTGGAAACGGAGCAGGTTGGGCGTGGGCGCAACAGTGCCCGAAGACGGGGACGTCAAACGCGAGGGGTTGTCGTCGAATGAGACGTTGCGGAGGCAGTTGTTGGGGCGGGATTACAAGAAGGTGCGGGCGGGGAAGGGGCCATTGGGGGGAGTTGCGGTGGTGGGCAGTAAACCTAGACCGCTGGGTTCTACGCGGAAGATTGGTCAGGAGAGTGGGGATGAGGAGGGGAGGTCGTCGCTGGGGAAATCGAAGCGGAAACGGCGGGTGGGGGAGACGGAAGAAGGTGCTGGGATTTCGGATGAGGAGGTCACACGAGTTTCAAAAGCTAGCATGGGGACTTCTCGGCCTCAAAAAAGAGCTGTTAACTATCTCGATCAGGTTCTGGCTGAAAAGTCTAGAAGACAGCGCAAGAAAAGCAAGAAGAGGAAGAAGCACGATAGCGAGAGCTAGGTTTGTACCGCCAGAAGCTTCCTAACCCGTCATGCCTGTGCTTCGCCACCTCGTAAGCCGTGAACCAGTTTCCTCTTCTTCGATGGCTTTGGTTGATCCAAGACCTGATCTTCTAACTCTCTAATACTTCTTTTTGCTTCAATTAGCTTGTTCTCCAGCCCTGTTTTCTCTTTCATGTAGTCACATCGATGCAGATGTCTGTTCCCTTCGAACTGAGCTCGACAACAGCAAGTTCCTGTGATGTGGTCTCGTCTGTGATATGCTGCGCGATCCTTCTCATAAGGCGGTGGCCGATCATAGATTGCCTCTTGGGTTCTGAGCAACTTCATCTGCGCTGCTGCGAGGTCTTTAATGAACCGTGGGCTTAGATCATTTGATTTCAGCTCTACTTGGAATCGGTCTTCTGGCATATCCCATAAGTAAAAGTCTACCCAGAGCTGTCTCAGCGGATCTTTAGGCCTCGTATTCTTGTAGATTTTTCTGGACATTCCTGAAGGGACCAGGGAGTGTGAACATTCGTCGATCAGATGATCTATCACCACGTTTCTAAGCACGACGATGCTAAACTCAACTGCAAGGAAGTAGAGATCAAGTAATTCTGGAAATGTGAGCATTCCTTTGGCCCGACTAATGAACTCGTTGGTGTAAACCCAGTGAATGAAGTAGTGCCATGTCTGAGGCTCGATACCGAGGCAGTAATCATTAGAAGTCAATAGTACGCCTTCAGCGGTTATAGTACCGTATAACCCGAGGACCGCTGTGAGAGCATCAACCAGATGCTGGTGAACAATAAGAGTTGTTGTCTGGTCGCTCTTGCCAACAACGATCCTGATGACTTTTTCGTACTCACTGCTAGACATCTCGTCAACAATGAACAGACGATACAAGCGGGTTCCGTACTCAAGCTTTTCTGAAACTACCGAACTCTCCTCAGCATGTTGCCCTGACACCGTCCTTGATGTATCCTCGGCTTCGCTCGTCTCGGAACTAATTAATGAGTCCGCAGGGACGAGAACGAGACTTCGACCCGACGAACTCGGACTTTGACAGAGGCTCTCTTTCGTCTGGGCCGTGAACACAGAATCGCGAGGATTCAATGGCTTCACAATGACTGATTCCTGCGAGTCGTCTCTGCTTTCCTCTACTTGGTTGACCGGAGTCTTGACAGGAGAAATCCGCTTCAACTTCGCTATTTGTTCAGCTATGTCTCCTCGTGACTCAAAGAGGCTTAATTCTTTGTTTCTTGCCTGTGATCTTTCCGATTCGTCTTCAGCTGCGTCACGGATATGGTCGAGAAAGCACACAGATCTTTTCGTCACGCCAGAATCCAGATGTGCCTTGACGGTTTCTACGCTTCTGGGCCTCAGCCTACTAACAGGGTAATTAGGCATCGCGGGAGGTACTGGCAGAATGGTGTTGATCTCGTTGGTCAGTGCACTTTCCATGCTGTATAAGAGATCTGACCCACTAAAGTATCCTCGGAGTGCTCCTGCAAGTCCTCGTAATAGAGTGTAGGACTCAGCGGCGTACTAAACAGGTCTGCAAGCCCTTGATGTTGCTCCGCGACTTGCGTCAGGTAGGTAAATTCTTCGTTTTGGCAAACCTTGGGCATTTCCTTAGTACTGGATCCTGTAGTACAATGCAAGTCAGAGGCACGCAGGGGAAATGTTGCGTGCTTGGTTGTCTTCTACTACCTTGACAAGGTATACAGGGCTGTTGATGGATGTGCCTGTTGATCCTTGGAGTTCTTACTGGGATTCCCTTTTCCTCTTCTTTTGGCCTCTTCGAGAAACAGAAGATTTTGGGGAAGATTTGCTTTGCCTACATGTCTTCAAATATTTAGGGATTGTTGTGGCAGCGAGATGAGTAAGCCAGGAGACGATGTGAATTATTGTTGAGGTAAAAGCATTCACTTCGATCGGCGCTAAATGTGGACATCAGAAGCCTTGAGTGGCAAATTCTCCAATTGGAAGGAACGATCAAGGCGTGAGACTTGTACAGACAAGTCAACTATCGGGCAATCAAAGTGACGAGTAAATCATTCATACCCAGGGTATCATTCACATATAAAAATTACGCATCGAAGCAAAGAGCCAAGGCCCCATCCAGTTCCCTATGATTAGCCCCTTTGCCTATGAAGTAGGCTTCACTCTAGATCATCCAAGAACAACGGGCCCAATAATAAGAGATTAGAAACAATCAAATCAGACCTTGAATACGTTGCCAAACGATGGCAGCTGATCGGACCCTCAGAACTCAGTGTGGGCCAAAAGCAGTTACGAAACATCATAAGCACGTATAGTCACTGTAAGCGCTTTCTCTTCCGATCATCACTCATGCCATCATCTTCATCTCTCTCAATCGTCTCTGCAGGGTTGAGCAGCGAATGCACGTTACTTGCCATGCTCGAGCGCCTCGTTTGCGGCGCCGAGTCAAGAAGTCTTGGTGGGAATCTCGATGCACCTAGCGACCAGTTACTTTCGACGCTCAAAGTCGACGGCGTGGTATCGCTCGTCAATGGAGGGGTAGTCTGTTGGGAACTAAACGATTGACGAGGGGCGCCGAACTCATATTGTGATAAGGCATTTTGGACATGTGGATCAACGCCGTTGTCGTTAGGTTTCGGAGACGATGGCCAGTGAGATGAAGATTGGCCAGATGCAAACGGAGAACCACTTTGACCAGGCCAAGCGGGCACTCGAATGTCGGCAGAAGTATGTCGTCGACCCAAATTAGCTCCTGGCGGAGATGACACATGTGCAAGAGGGTGCTGAGACGGCGGATGATGCAACTGCGGTGGTGGCGGCGGTTGGGGTTGTACAAGGCGATGGAAATTGGGTGAGGGATTTGCGGTACCGATAGAACCATATCGACGGGGGGAGGAGTTGAATTGTGAAGGTAGTGGTGGTTTGAAGAAGTTCTGGCGAGGCAATGCGTGGAGTGAGGGGCGGCGCTCGTCGTGAGAAACCTGACGAGGCGATAACGGTGCTGGATCTAGAGCCATGTTCGAAAAATATGGATGTCTCCCGGAAAGAAGTGTTTCATGAGGGTCTTCATAGTTTCGTATCACATCCAACTGCTTGGCTATGTCCTTTTGCATGTTGCATACTGCGACTGGTGAGCTCTAGGTGTTCTACGTTAATCTGCTAAGGATCTTACCGTCCCGACGAATATGGTTATCTGGGTCTGGAATCATTGACATGATGTAATGAGACATATCGTAGCTCCACTGATAATGTTCAGCAATGTTTTGCCAGCCGCATGGAGACTTTACCTGATGGCATCTTGCAAGGCTGTCGTTCATGGCTTGACACCTGGAACTGAGGGCTGAATTACTCTCCTCCGTCCGCATTAATCGCGCATGCAAATCATAAAGGCTATGTTCAAGAGCTGCCAGCCGAGCATCGCCCACATCTGGCATGGGTTCTGCAGGCGTACCAGGCTGCGACACACTAGGCTTGTGAGGTGGGAAAGAATCTCGGTGAATCAAAGCATGCCTCGAAGCTCGTCTTTTAATTTCTCGGAGACCGGCAAGATCGCCCCTCTTAAAGTTTCCATTACCGTGCTTAAATTCCCAAAGGGTAGACTCGGGTGAGCCGGTATGGAAGACGTCGCTCACTAAACGGCATCAGTCGATCGATGGAGGGTCACTATTCGTCTGTCCAGGATTACCTTTATGGAATCCATACATGTTGAGTTGTCGGACAAATGAGGAAATATTTGTATGTTTGAAGTATTGCCTACTTGATCAGCAGAGCGCTTAGTGATCCATAGGATTGAGTCTCTTACGCAAGGACTTTGGAGAAGTCAGTAGAGGGTGACATTACGAAGCTCTCATTGTTGCTTGACCAAGAAATAAGATGTTGTATACTAGGATCCTCCAGCATGCTGTTGCAAACGTTAGTCAGTAAAATACGTGATTGAACCTGATATACTTACTTGTACAGCTTGTGTATGAAAGCGGTCTGTACGACTTTCGGCTGCTGTGACGAAGTCGCAGCAGCAGCACTTACACCATTTCCCGTCGGTACGTGGTGGATTTGTGACTCGCCAAAAGCGCCATTGGTTATCCCTACTCCATGCTCCATTTCCGGGCTGCTATTGACAGGTGGGCCCATCGAGACGGATGCCGGAGGAGTGACATCCATGGGCTCTCCGTGATCCGGGCCAACAGATCGTGTAGAAGAGGGTAATATGGGTATATTTCTTCCTCCGTTGTGAAGGGGATCTCCGGAGAAGGGACTTCGTGGCATGGTTTCTTTCTAAGAACGAAAGATGCGAAGAACTGGCAGAGAGGTGACAGGAACCCAGCACTTTAGTCTCGGAGACGTTCTCATCTGGATCTTATCCAGGCCACATAGGCACATGAACTGAAAGGGGTGTTTCGGATGAAAGGTTCCAATCTCTTTTCCTCTCGTCTCAAGGCCCGCGTTACCCTTATCCTCTCACGCTTTCGTACCGACCGAAGCAATATGTTGCAAATAGTTATGGATGGCTATTCGCGATGAAGCCGAGCGCTGACTAAAAGATCGATAACGCAGGTGATACGGTCTCAGCAACTACCACCAAGATGCAGCGCTACCCAGACATGCCGATGAATATGCAAGACCTCTAAGTTTGACCAAGATCGTTCTACTGTGGCTTGCTTTGTTCAGACGTATGCTGTTTACCGCATGTCAAGACTCAGTCTCGGAATAGCACTCAACAGCAAGTCTTTGTTTCTCGGGCCACGGAGGAGCTAGGGCAAGAGGGCAATTGATGTCGCATGCAGATTTCTCGTTGAAGGGACGGATACTTGTAGCTGTCGAAACGGAGTGTTGCCTCGTGGTGGAAGCGGGCAGCTGTCCTAGGAGACTTCTCCGCACTTGGCCATTGTCCAGCGGAACCAGCAAGCAAGCTCTTGGCAGCCAGTATTCTAGCGGAGAGGCTGAAGCTGAAGGCGGGCAACTGTGAGTAGTTTGAGTGGCGATAAGGGAGATACGGGCCCAAAGAGAAAGAATCAATTGGATCAAGGTGTAGTTGGCGAGTGGGTGGGTGTTTGTGTTTGTCGAGGATGTACTGTGGACGTGCTTACCTACTACTCCGTACTGGCATGGGCCTTCCTCCCATTTCCCGTTTTCCGAAGCTAGAGCGGATCCAAGCGAACCACGCAAAAGCGGCAAAAGCCTGTGCGCCGCTGAGGGGAACAGGGATACTTAACTAGGTAGGTAGGTACAGACTACAGTACTACAGTCTACAGTCCACGGAGTGTATTGCATACTTTCGTACAGGACTGGACCTACCAAAGTACTCTGCGTTACAAGATATGTACCTTGGTCTACTAACCTACCTTATACTTGAACCCTCTAGTTGGATGTGATGTACCTTACTTACCTTACCCTCCTCTGGATTATATTCAGCTATACTCTTATCCAAATACTGCCCCCAATCCAGGCCTCATGGTTACTCCAAGGATAGGTCTAAGAGAAGGCTGAACGTTGGTACAGTAATCCATGCAAACGGCCCCCATCGCTATGCAGAAGGCAGCCGTAAGACTCACGTGTTTGACTCATCCTTAGGAGAAGCAAACCTGGTCTTTGGGACCCTACGACCACACCAACTGAATGGGTCGAAAACCGAGCAACTTTTGCCTTGCACTTGGCGATCAATCAATGGCAGGAAGATCGTCGGATCCGCTTGCAGCTTTTTTCCTCCGCCAAATGAGCAGAGCTTGGTCTGATTGGCGTACCAAGAGGCTGCAGATCACCCGGAAAGATGATGCATGCTCTCGTCTCGATGATCGGGAAGATCAACAACAACGAATCAGGTACAGGGAAATTGGCACTTTCATACAGAAGTGCGAGGATGGTATCGAAGAACCAAATCTTGAGGAATAGGGGCTACCACATCTACTCCGTAGAAGGAAGAGATTGATCCCAGCAGCTTTAGGTCTGGATATCTCAAAGGCTAGAGATGAGCGATCTCGATTGAAAAAGGGGGTGACAGAGCAGGCTGATAAGTAAAAAAGATACAAGAGCCACTCCTTCTGGGACCACCAATCTCGTTGCATCAGTTCAAACTACATAATCAAAGTCGACGTATTGACGGGGCATATGGCTGCTTCTGGGCACTGTGCCTCAACCATTCCAAGTTCCCATTCTGAGCGATAGTACGACGAGGAAGGTTCGCAGGAGAATATTGAATATTAAATATTAATGGCGCGTGGCAGCAAGGATAGGCGGGCACGCTAAGGTAAGATGATTGCGGGGGAGGCTGTTCAAAGGAAGATCTGCGTCACTGGACACACCAAGCCATTTCTGCAAGAAAACCGTCACACAGGAGCAGCTGTACCACTTCCTCTTCGAGTCCCTCGCCACATCGACCATGGTGGACAAGGTCTACGTGACCTATAACCAGGTGCGCCGTGATCCCCAAACAGACGCCAAACACTTCTTCCTTCCCACGGGCCCCACTTAGTAGGGCACGGAGCCTGACTGACAGGTAGACAAATATATTTAGGTACATAAACTCTGCCAAGCATCAGCTGACCACATCCTCAATGAATTCAAACCAAACCTCATGATCGCCATTGGCGGCGGGGGCTACGTCCCCGCTCGCATCCTAAGGTAAAGGTCCCCCACCCCAAGCATGCCACAAAAAAACCCCCCCACGCTCCACCCAAACCCCAAGTCCTAAATTCCCCCACTCAGATCCTTCCTCAAACGCACCAACTCCCCCAACATCCCCATCCAAGCCATCGGCCTCTCCCTCTACGAAAATCTCGGCAAGGACGGCCCCGTCGAAGAACCCGGCACCAAAGTTACCCGCACCCAATGGCTCGATCTATCGTCGCTGGAAATGAAAAACCTGGTGGGCAAGAACATCTTGATTGTAGACGAGGTGGATGATACGCGGACGACGCTGGAGTATGCGGTCCGGGAGCTGCAGAAGGATGTGGAGACGGCGAGGAAGAAGATGGGGGTCGAAGGGGAGTCGAGGTTTGGGGTTTTTGTGCTGCATGTTAGTGCTCTTATGGAATCTAGGGGGATGAGGAAATGGGCAGTGGCTGATGAGGTGTTGCAGAACAAGGACAAACCAAAAAAAGGCCAACTCCCCACCGACATGATCGACGACAACCGCTACATCGCCGCCAAAACCGTCGGCGATGTCTGGATATGTTATCCCTGGGAGGCAACGTACGTCCTTCCACCCCTCTCCGTCAACTACCTAGATTCCTCTCATCTACCCTCCGCACATAGAAAAACCCCAAGCTAACAACCCCCAGCGACATCGACGAGCACGACCGGCTGGCTGGGGCTCAGAAAGATTATTAGACGTTGGGCCAATTGGAGGGGAAAAGGGTTGGGGTAAGGGGGTGGGCCGGGAGACGCTGCTAAAGTGGGTTTCGTGGCGCTTGAAATTATAAAAGGATAGATCGTTTGTCACGGGGTTGATTAAATAATGGTCTCGTTTTGGATAATCCAACAATCTTTGGTCAAGACCCCCCCAAAAAAAACCAACAACCCCCTTCCCCGTAAGATTCTCCCATCCCATTCCAAAAATGACCTCTGCCCACAAACACCTTTCCCCACCATCCGCGCGACCTCTGCCCCCCCTTCCCGGCTCTCCCAAAAGTCCCGCACAAGCAAATTGCAGCGATTTTTCTTAAAACCCCACCATTGGCCCGTGTTGGAATTCTCCATCTCAAAATCCCTTCCCCACCCCTCGTTACTCTTGCAGAACCTTTCATTCCCCCCCACTTTTTTTTTTGGGTTGCACACCCCTCCACAGTACCCCGGCTTTCCCGTCGCCATCTCTCCGCTTGGGATGTTGGAAAGCTACAAACCTATTGACTCGCAGAGATGGAGGAGAGGGTTTGGGGAGTTGGGGAAGGGTGGTGGGGTAGGGTGGTAGAGGGGGGGGAGGGAGGGGTTAGGGACTGTGGGGATGTGGTGTGGATGGCGTGGATACTATTTACGCAGCAGAACAACCCCCGCTTCACCCCGAAGATGTCAACGGAATAAAAAAAACCCAAATTTGGTATGGTTGGGAGGGAGGGAAGGAGGGAGGGAGGAACATGGGGTGTGGCACTCTCAATCCCTTCGGGTTTTATTCTCTTTCTAGAAAACTCTCACTATCCATCACCACAAGCACCGACGCCAATCACCTAATTCGCTAGGTATGCCACCACACAGATTATGACAAAACACAACGTGAAAAAGGGGCAACGCGCATGAAGCCACTACCCATGGTAGTTTATATGGATAGGTTTGAAAATTTGCTAGGGTGTATTATGAGATCGAGTTTTTCTTCTTCTTTGTCTTACAAGAAGGAAGTGCTGGGGAATTGTGGGTAAGGGAGTTTGCAAAGCGGAATATATCAAGCTTCTGGGTCTTTTCTTGCTTTCCTGCTTTCCTGAAACATTCGCACGGAGCTTTCTTTGGTTTTAGGTTGTGAGTGTGTCGTAAAGGTTCAACGAGCAGACGGGTGGATCGTGATGGCCAGTGGGGGTATCAGCAGCAGCAGTAGCAGCAGCGAGGAAGGGGCCAGAGTCGAGTTGGGGAAGGTAGCCACGTTGGAGGTAACCCAGCATCTAGCGGGACAAGATGGGTCGACAGCAAGAGGAGCGCAAACAGCGGATCCCGCATCGTGACGGCCAGCAAGGATATCAGCAGCAGCAGCAGCAGCAGCAGCGAGGAAACGGAGTAAAGTGGAATTGGAGGAGATAGCCGTGGTGGAAATATTCATCGTCTAGGGTCTCAAGACAGTCTGCAATAACACGGACGCGGTATCCGCGGTGGGATTATCAGCGACCAAGAACGCACGGCGCATCGTGGTGGAGGCGTGGTACGAGGGTGCGGTGGTAGTGGCGTTTCCCGTGCTCAGAAACTTCTCAATAACCAAAGCAGCGACCGCGGGCGGCGGGGGTTATGACCGTAGTAGTGGTGCTGGCCATACCACCCACCCTCACCGACCCCGGAACCAACCCCCCTACCCAGTTAAGCCCGTCGGCACCATCGACAAGCAAGACCTCCAGGACAAAAGCTCACCCTCGTACAGACCGGACTGGGATCTCGAGCTTGGTTTCGGGTGCTGGGAGAGCCCGGCTGCCAACGCTCCGGTTGGGATACAAGGAAGGCTGGAATGAGAATTTGGCGGCGAGGTATCCGGTATATAGGGCGTGGGGAGATGAGAGGTGGGAGATGGGGGAAGAAAAAAATTGTGGAGGAGGTTTGGGAGGAGAAGATGAGGGCGGAGGAGGCTTGGTATGGGGAGGTTGGTGTTGGGGTTGGAGACAGGCTGGGTCATGAGGGAGAAAGTAAAAAGCTCGTCTATCGTACCGTTCTGTACCTGATTGCTTATTCTTAAACTTTTGGTCCGGTCCAGGTAATGTGGACAAAAAAGTACCTTTTGACAATAATGGTTTCGATTATTCGCGGGAAGTTTGCTCAATTCCCCCAAGTTCTTTGCTGCCGGAGGTATCTGACTTGAATACAGACGGTACAAGCTGTGCGTAAAGGGATTACATGCAACTACCTGTAGACTCACAGGTCTCAACCCCTTTTCTCGAGAACTCCAACCATCCTCTTGACTGGCCAACTGTCCTCTATTCATCGCTTTTGATCCAAGCCAGCCAGCTTCGTCAAATCAAAACATTACAAGCCTCGATCAACACGTTTCCGAGAGGTTCTGGCATGGTAGTACGAACGGCTTTGCGCAACGAGGAAGGGGGGCCAAAGGAAAAAAGTATGTAGAGACTTGTGATTTTCGAGAGCGGCTCTGGGGGGGGGGGAATCTGTGGGATTTTTTTGGAGGCTGTGGTTATCACCGTAATTCGGGTCTCGTTTGGAGAAAACATGTGCTAGATTACAAGGAAACTCTGACGGCAGACCTCGTCGCCATGTGGTGCACTGCTCCGTCGCTCGTCTATTCGAGATTTTCAATCATTTGGGCTAACGATCTTTAAAAAACAAAACCGCTTGGACATGGACTTGGCACAGCGCGACAAAAGTTCCATTTCATTGTCTCTTGAGATATCGCTCTAGGCTCGCCATCTTCGCCCCGGCACGTTCGACTGAAAAGGTAGGTGTATATGTGTAGAAAGATCGCGTACGGCTAATGGCCCCCCCTTTTTTTTTATAGGATTCGAACTCATCCCCGCCAAAAGGTTCTTGTGTTAACGTATGTTATCCGAGTCAACTTCAGGTTGATGAATTTAATGAGTGGGCAGAGTGTGTGATCTCGGTCCGTTGCGAGTGATCGAATGTTGTTCTTAAACTCTTTTTGTTTTGAGGTTGGAATAAATAGGGTGTAGAGATAAAAGGGCGGTAAGTGGCTATATCTTGTAGATACGAAGATTACAGTCTACACGGTAGAAAGAAATCGAGAGGGGATAGATAGGATACAGCAAGAAGGAACATATAGTTTACGAAGAGGATATCAGAATGGAGAGTCGACAGATGGTATTAGTAGCAATGTATGAAAAGGTTTGAGGAATAAGTGTACATTTAGCCTTTATGTGCTAATTTGTAAAGAATATCCAACTACTTAATCGTAGGTAGGACTTGCTGGACCTTTGGAAAGGCGGTGCTCATATTGCTGTTGCTGCGTGGTTCAGCATCAGTAATTTGATTTTCTAGCCCGTAGTAGAGATTGTTGAAATGCTTCTCTGAGTTGACCAAATGATAACAATATTAAGTGCCGGTGATGGAAGGGGAATAAGCGAGGGGATATCTCATGAAGGGCGTCTTTGAGTATCCTCTTTTCACGAACGGTGTATGCTTTTAAACTGTTCTAGGAGTCCGAACATCTTTAAGGTTTGAACAAAGGCTGACTACGATGATGGCCATGTAGGAACAATGGAGTGATTCAAACATTCCTGCCCCTTACCTGACCAGTCTTCCACGCCACCATTCCCGAAGCAGGTAGCCGGGTTTGATTAGTAATGTAGGGTTGTTCGCCGACGCTCCCCGTCTCACTGAGTCGCTGTCATGGGTCCATGTGCCTTGCATTAATCCGTATTGCAAAAGATTTGCTCTATTACAAACCGCTGCAACTCGACTCCATCCATTGGTTCACTCGTGTAAAATCGATTCGGAACGATAAGGCTATATTGCGGATTTCATGGTCTCAGATCTTGTGTACGCACTTCACCTCGTGTTTCCCCGCTGACTGGAGGGATTATTCGGCCTCATATACCCAATGAAGCTTAGGGGAAAAGGGACGGTAGCATCGGTACGACGTTTGCTGGGGTTTCTGATGAAAGCTCCAAGAATTCTTAGATATGAGCTCTGGAAGTTCCCAAGCGCTATTTTTCCAGGATCCTGTTGTCTGTGTTCGGATTATTTTTCTTTATAATGTATTTCTCCCCATCGTTGCTACTGGTGGCAGCGGCCTATGTGTTTGCAACGCCCACTGCATATGAAAAGTTCTCTCCAGGGCCGAGTGCGCATACCAGGAACGGCACATGTAAGTTTCCCTGAAGCACGATGTTTCTAGCACCGCGAAACACTGAGTCTCGTCTTGTAGATATAGGAACATCTCTTCCTCAGCTATCACAGGAGATCTTCCTGGGCATACCCTTTGCACATGCCCGCCGTTATGAAGTCGCCGACTCTTTGACTTCCACATGGAGCTCGCCCAAACCCGCAACAGAATTCGGGATCGTATGCGCTGGATTCGGAACCAACCCGCGCGAAAACTGGCCCGTACGCGAAGATTGTTTGAACCTGAATGTCGTGAGACCCAACGATACAAAATCAGGAAGTGATTTGCCTGTGCTGGTTTGGATATACGGGGGTGGCTTCAGGCAAGGCACGAATCGGGATCCGGAGTTCAATACAAGTTATATCGTGCAAACTTCAATACAGATAAACCATCCAGTCATTGTTGTATCGATCAACTATCGCCTTTCCGGGTTTGGCTTCCTCGACTCTGACCAAGTGCGCGCGCAAGGAATCACGAATCTCGGCATCCGCGACCAATGGAAAGCATTGGAGTGGATCCATGAGAATATTGGAGGCTTCGGAGGAGACCCTTATAAAGTGACGATTTGGGGTGAGTCGGCGGGCGCGTTTTCAGTAAGCGACTTGCTTCAGGCATATGGAGGGGATAATAGAGGACTCTTCCACGGAGCCATTATGGCGAGTGGGACAAGTTTTCCGAGGTTAGCGCCAGATGTTGGTGCAGCGCAGGTGATATATAACAATATAACCAATGCGACGGGGTGTGGCAGAGCGATTGATACATTGCAGTGCTTGAGAGATCGTGAGTATAGTCCTTCCGGCGGCTTAAGAGTTGAGCGGTAACTGACGAGAACCAGTGCCCTTTGAGAAACTGAACGCCACGCTCTTTGGCCAGAACGAGGGGCAAGTCTTCGAGCCACAGGTCGACGGCGACATTATTCGGGACACTGCTTTGACCTAATTCCAGCAGGGCCTAGTCGCCCGGGTCCCCATAATCACAGGCTGCAACTCCGACGAAGGCATATCCTTTGCCCAATTTCCCGTAAATACCGAAGCACAGCTTTCCGCCATTCTGCAGGGTGGCATAAAAATCAATGCCACGGAGGCGCAGGAGTTACTTGATCTTTATCCCATAGATGCCCCAGCGCCGCCATACTCGCAGCCACTATCAATTGACTGGGTAGGTCTGACCGCCGCAGTTGGACTCGCGTCCGGCACCCAGACTCGGCGCGCCTACGCAATAGTTGGAGATTGGATATTCATGGCCGGCAGACGCTTTACCGCTGCGCACTGGAAAGCCGCATCTGGACACCAAGCGTACTCTTTCCGCTTCGATACTGACCCCTCACGTTTCCCCCTCGTCGTAACGCCAGGTTTGGGACCCGGATTTGCTCAGCACGGCTCGGAATTGAGCTACGAATTTCGCATACCTTATATTAGTCCCACACCATACCCGCCACTGCCGAACGTGACGGCCATGCAAAAGGTCAGCTATGCAATGCAGGCGACTTGGGTGAGTTTTGCAGCGACGGGAAGCCCGAATCGCCATGGCCTGAGCTGGGTGCCGCGATGGCCGAGTTATGACGAAAGCCCGAATAACTTTGTATTCAATGGGACATTGGATAACGTGTTGAACCTGCATATCGAGAAGGACGATTTTCGGAACCAGGGGATCCAATGGTTCAACGATAGGTGGGCCTTACTTGGTAATTAGAAGAGTCGATTCCTCGGCCTGTTGAACGCCAGCCCAATAATGAGCATACTTTTCCATACCAAGTTTATTGTTTGTCTAGCAGCTGTGCCAAAAGAAGCATTGCAAAGATATATCAAACGTTTCGACAGTGTAGCACTCGAGCGTACTAATAGCGAACCTAGAAAGTCAATGAAACCTAATTCTTGAACCATGGAGCGATGGTAGCTTAACAGTCAAATACATAGGTATTTTAGGTCAAGAGTAGTTCATTCAATATCCATTGAAGAAACAGGAACCGGAACAGGAAATCGGCCAAGGCATTTCCTACTGTAGATCCAGATAGTCCCTCAGCTATCAGCTAGGAATTTGTAAGCTGCACAAATCACCAGTCAATACTCTAAGGTAGTCCTTGCTGAATCCGCATTCATAATTGTACACGTAAGTCTCGACCATTTTTTTCGGGACGCTGGCTATGGAGTCGAGCAAGCTCTGGAGCATACGCTGTGATATATGTAGCTGCAATGTTAGCTACCTAGATAGATCTTGAGAACGCCTATGATCTCTTTGGTTCAAGACTACACACATTATTGGGTTCTCGTCGTTGCAGAGAAAAGAAAGTAAGAGACGTTCCAAAAACACGTGTTGTGACTACGTCACATGGTAACAGCCTCCCCCGGAGTTTAGGGGTTCCTTATCTTATCGCCTTATCATATCGCATTATCACCCCACACAGCATCATATCGCAACGGCTGCCCCACCGGCACTTAAGATTTCCATTGAGCTATGGCTGGCTGTTCAAGTTACAGCTCAGGAATGATCGACGTCCTCAGACACCAGCGCCGACTAGGCTCTCGCCGTTAGACTTCCTCAACAATGGCGGCCAACGACCCAGGTATCCTCCCCCTCCCTTTGGCAGAAGATCCGATCAAAGGAGGTCTCTCCGGCACCACCGAAGAGCGCCCCGTCGCCCCCGACCAATTCGACCCCAAATACGAGACCACGCGCTGGGAAATCTGGGCTTACTACGCCTACTACACTGGCAACAACGGCCTGACCCTGTTCAACTTCGCGCCCACAGCATTCCAGAACCTGCTTTCTCAGGCAGCGGGTGATGGTGGGGTGCTGCGGTTTGCGGGGAGGGGCAGGACGATTAATAGTATTGTGTTGCTGGCTAATGGGATTAGTTTTGCGATTCAGATTGTGCTGTTTTTGGTGGTGGGCAGTTATGCTGGTGGGTCTGGGGGGGGGTTTGGTTAGGGGGGGATGAGGGCTGATTAAGATAGATTTTGGACCGTCGAGGCCGAATATTTTGATTGTGTTTTCAATTGTGGCTTTTGCGATTGGATTCGGGTGGTTGGGTGTACATACGGCGAATAAGTGGGAGGTCGCGACGGGGTTGTATATAGTTGGATGTGAGTATTTGTCGAGGTTGTGTTCCTGACCGGAAGCTGAACTTCTGCAGTAATTGCGTATCAGACAACCCTAACATTCTGGACTGCTGCTTTCCCTGGCCTCGCGCGTAACACACCGGGACTGAGAGCGAAAGCCGAGCAGTATAATCATGGCACTATTACGCGCGACGAATATGATTTCGCAGACATGATGCAGCGGAGTCGGCTGTCAAACATGGCGTTCTATGTTCAGTCTTGTGGCGAAATCGTCATTTTGGCCGTCATTGTGGGAGTGCTGTATGGCGTGAATGTTAGGGCTAGTCAGGATAAGAACAACTGGGGATTGAGTGTTTTGATTGCCTTTGCTACCGGTATACGGCTGCTATTGGCGCTTCCGTGGTTTGCTCTAGAGAAGCGCAGACCGGGCCAACCTGTGCCTCCTCATATGAACATGTAAGTATCCCAGGACTCGTAATTGCGTCATGCTGATTTTGGATGCAGAACCACGGTGGGCGTCTGGCAATTGTACCGAGCCATTACACAAATTTGGCGATTGAAGCAGAGTTTGTTGTATCTTATAGGTAATCGAATACGGTTCTCATTGATGGGCGAAAAAACTAACAGGATCAACAGGCTACTTCCTCCTGGGCGACTCGCTCAACACCACCGTCACTGTAGTCGCTACACTTCAAAACACTGTCGTGTCGTATGACACTCTCACCTTGACCTACCTCCTTCTCCTTGGTATTGGTGCCCAAGCCATTGGTATCTACAGTTTCTGGTGGATCCAGCAGCGTTTCCGTATTGGAACAAAGCTCATGTTCAATGCAGTCATGATCGGTATCATCTTGCTGTAAGTCTCTGTCATTTTGATCCTGCTAGCAGACTTACAGTTGAGATGACAGGGACGGTTGGGGTATGATAGGCATCTGGTCGCAAAATTTTGGCTTTCACCACGTTTGGGAATTGTAAGCTATCTTGTCCTTTCACCCTTCTTTCTCTGGCTTACATGTTCCGCATAGCTGGCTCTATCAGACTTTCTATGGCCTTTTTGTTTGCCCTTGGTATTCATACTCGCAAATAATGATATCAGAAGTTACACCCCGCGGCAAAGAATTCTTGTTCTTCTCGCTCTTTTCCATCATCGGCAAGACGTCGTCTTTCATAGGTCCTTTGGTCTCGAGTGCGGTCATCGATGCATCACCTGGTCTGAATAACTCAACGCCGTTCTATTTCCTGTTCGGTCTGAGTTTGGCAAGCTTTGCGTTGTTGGCATGGGGTGTAGATTTGAAACGGAGTAGAGAGGAGCAAAGAGACTTTTTGAGGGAAGAGAGAGGTATTAGAGAGAAGTGGAGCGATGAGCAAGCTAAGTAATTGGGACTGATGGGAGGAAGTATTAAATCATTCGCAAGTGGCTTGCTCGAAATCTGATCCAAACCAAGCTACCGAATCATGGCCGTTGAGATGATCGTTGAATCGTAAATTAGTATCGACAATTGACATAAGAGACCTGAACGAACAGCGAAATCATAAGTCGTTAACCCGCCAGAACGTCAATAAGTCAAGCTATCGAGTCGATTCACGCACTCACGTCATCCCATTGAAAGACTCCCTACACCGAAGATTCGAGAACCGTGAGGTAACTAATTTGATAATGATTTGTATCAGTGTTAAGAGGGTTGAAGAAGGGTCTGCCTACCATTGAAAGCCAGGGTAATCAAGGTTACAGCTTAAGTGTGCTTGCCATCACTCTGCGACAAATTTCACCTCAACCGACGATTCTAGCTCCACATCCTCTGGTTCTACAGAGAGTCCATCCACATGTGATGGCGATGTCTTGTAATTGTTGCGCCTGGCCGTCTGTTTTGTCCTTCCACCTGACGAAGACCCTTGATCCTTGATCTCGACTGCCATGACATTCTTCCCTATGACCTCAGCATAATCGTGAGCCTTTTGGATAGCATCACGCAAAGCAGCCTTGCGAGACTCAGATCCTAGGTCTTCCTTTGTTCGGTCGGTGAGTATGTACTCGGTATTCTCGACGGTAGTGTGGGGTATTTTGAACAGAGTACTGGTAACTTCGCTGAGCTTCTCAAAATCCCGGAAAATCACATTAAAGTCTGTGCTCGCTTCGAACTGGCGCGGAAGTTGCACATTTTCGTTGTTCCGTGAAGCTGAAGGGATCCATGACCTAGTGTTCGAGGAAGTGATGGAGAAAACGGTAACAGGCGCATCGGGGGTGGCGTTACCATCTTCATCTTTAGGAGCAAGTTCTTTGAATATCTTCACGAGCTTATTGGAAGTTGAGGTTACATCCTCGGACACGGCTTCTTGAGAGGTGCCTTCGGAAGATACATTGACAAGGAGAATTGCTCTCTCGGCATGTCGGGAAATGATAGAGCTGCCTTTCAAGGTGATCTCTAAGGGAGCCATATTTCTGTCGTTGCTTCTGCTGTTATTTCCGGGAAATTTATGGACAGCAGGTGCCGCCCTCTATGATCATTCATCCGTAAGGTAGACTTGAGTCATACTCGTCCTTCCGCCTACAGGCTGGAGCGTGGAGTAAAGTCTAAGTATGCGCTCCGCTCCTTCAGGCAACGACAGACATATTGTTGCCCGTCACGTGCCCGGTAACGGAAAACTTTTCTCCGAGCTCTGCAGATTGTCAGTCACAGTTCCAGAGGCCAGCCATGTGACAGCTTGACCTCGAACAGGTTAGCGCTGGGTTTGCCAAGCCCTAACGCAGCCAAGCTTAGAGTCATAGGTAAGGTAGGTACGACTTCCAGGTTGCCGCTCTGCCGTCACTCACCGACCAAGATGCTCGTTAGTCGACCATCTGCCCATCATGGTGGCCTTTGCCGTATAAAGAGTGAACCCGTCCTTCTCGGGTTCGGTACTAAGTTCACTGTCACCTATATCACCGATTGCATCCCCCATAAATTTCCTGATGTCCACGACAGAGGTCAACGCTTTTCACATTCTAGGTAGCGGTCGAAAGCATGTTCTGGGAGAAATCCAGCAGTTGCCTCAACCAAGATGATGCGGTCCACCGGGGCATATTCTTGCCAAAGCACATGATCCCACCCGGTCAAGATGGCTATCGTACTCCTACAATTGAGGATTATGAGCACCAGATTGCCCATTCCGCTCGCGATGAGCATATTCGAGGTGGCAAGTCAAGTGGCAGCTCTCGCACTCGCCTACCCGTCCTCCACTCAGGAATCTTCGGAAAGCACCGCAACCTAAGCAGACTCAATGTCAGCCACCGAATAGAGGAAAAGCTGCAGTGGAGGGAGCGCATCCGTCACTTTACATGGACATTTTTTACCGTCACAATGGCTACTGGAGGAATTGCAAATGTAATATATAGTGGTAAGATCCCGAAACCATGTTGGCAAGTAGATGGTAGCTAAATGGCCTGTGACAGTTCCCTTCCGTTTCAAGGGCCTCGCGACTATTGGCATCGTCTTCTTTCTCTTCAACATACTGTTATTTATTTTCAATGTAGTTATGATATCTCTACGATTTTATACCTATCCAGAAACTTTCAAAGCCTCTTTCATGCACCCTAGCGAGCGATTGTTCATGCCAGCAGCGGTGGTTTCGTTTGGGACTATTCTTATCACTATATCGCAGTACGGAGTGTCAAGAGCCGGCCCTTGGTTGAGTCGTGCCGTTCTTGTTATGTTCTGGTTAGATGCTACGTTAGCTCTCATCTCTTCGGCTGGAATATATCTACTGATGTGGGCGGAAACTCCTAGTTTGTCATCATGCAACACTAACATAGCGCAGGTGGTCTACTAAATCTTTTACAATATCAACCATGACTCCGATCTGGGTATGTGTTCTCTTATGACGCCAGAGGAAGATGTTTCCCTGATTTGATCTAGATATTCCCCGCCTACCCACTTCTTATAATTGGCCCGCATGCAGGCGTCCTCAGCATGACACTGGAATCTAAGCAAGCACTTGACATTATCATTGGGGGATTCACAATACAGTACGTGTTTTCTGAACCAATTCTTCATTATCTGAGCCTTGTCCTGATTTCTACACGTGCTCCTGGATCACCTTGAGCTTTTGTCCCCTTTCTCTCTATCTAGATCCATCACAAGTTCTACTCTTACAAATAGATCAGGCAATGCTGACTCTGAAACTTACGACAGAGGCATCGGATTCATGGTCTCGTTAATGATCTACTCGGCTTTTATCTACCGTCTCATGACGCAAAAGCTACCACAAGAGAGCGCCAGACCCGGTATGTTTGTCTCTGTCGGCCCAAGTGGCTTCACGGTAGCTGGTGTCCTTGCAATGGCAGAAGCTTTACAGCGAGCAATACCCAAGGAGTTCATGGGCGATGGAATACTAGCGGCAATGATTTTTAGGGTTACGGCCAACTGGATGGGCCTTTGGATTTGGGGTCTAGCGCTCTGGTTTTTCTTCGTCTCCGTCGGCGCTCATTGGTCATGTGTCGGCCATGAGAGAATGACCTTTGGTCTGACCTGGTTTTCCTTTGTATTTCCTAACACCGCACTCATCACCGCTACATTTGCAGTTGGGAAAGCTTTCGATTCGAAGGCCATACAGATTGTCGGCTGTGTGATGACCCCAATCCTGATTTTTGTCTGGTTCTTGGTCTTCGGCATGATGATTCGGGCCATCATCCTCAAGCAGATTTTGTGGCCGCAAAAGGGTGAAGACAAGGACGAAGGTGGTTTCAAAGGGCCAGAAAAACGAAGCGAGTTTAAAAATAGACAAGACGTCTCCACTGTATAGTTGCATATTGCACGTTGGAGATGGGAGAGGCTGGAGCTATTACTATGCCCCACAAAAACAAGAGCCACTCTATACGCCGCCGCAGGCCTCTGAAGCCTAAACCACGCTCCTAATCTTTCCCGTTTCCACCTCATAAACCCAGCCGCTAACGACCGCCGATTCCGGAATCGCTTTGCTCTCCTTCAAATATTTTACGTCGTCCTCGACTGCTTGTTCCAGATTGGAGAATGGCTGGAAGTCCAACCCCGCCAGCTCCTTCTTCGCCTCCGCCCCAAAGTTTTTTTCCACAACCGCGTGGACGTCATCGTTCTTGAACGTTAACATGCCGCATCCTGTATGCTTGATAACGAGGATCTCGGTTGTGCCGAGCAGCTGTTCGGAGATCACGAGCGATCGGAGAGCGTCGCGAGCACTGCCTCCAGCATTGCGGATTATGTGGGCGTCACCAAGGGGGATGCCGTATGCAGAGGCAGGATCAATGCGAGCATCCATGCATGTTACTGTATACAAAGCAGTAGAGTTAGAAACCCGAGTGATGAATTATTGTCAAAATATGGCGAAGTCGACCTACCAACGGCATATTTCTTTGCAGGCGGCAGGGCGAGGTCGCCTTCCTTGAAATCGGCGGCATAATTTTTGTTTGCCTTGACAAGGTTTTCTTGGATTGAGGTTGCCATTCTCTAGAAATCTTTCAAGTCGTCGGGTTCTTTAGAGGAAAAGGGGGAATCGTAGTTTTTGATATTTGCAAACCGATTTACGCAGATATTGGGGGCACAATCGTGCCATGATAGGACGATTTACGCCAAATCGAGCACGCAATAGTCAAGCTCAACCCCGAAGGCGGGGGAGATATTCCAAAGGGTGAGGGGCAGTCACGTGCACATAAAGTATCCTGCTATTCAGAATTCTTTGACGTCTCAAGAATAATGTTTGACGATGTGATCACAAGAGGACAATAGCATCATCGAACGAGGGTGAGCTATGCCTCACCCAGTGCGTGCTTCTGCTAAGAAGATGCGTTGTCCTCTGCTTCATTCTCGGTAGGCCGCCACACCGTCTCTTCTCTATGATTCCAAACAAAGCTTGTCCATGGCGACTTGAAGGACTCGAAGAGATGGAGAGCAACGACTAGGCTGTCATACCGAAATTAGGTCATCGCGCAACCATGTTCAGATGCGAGACTGAGGCTCTTCGGAGGTATAAGACAAGGCACGGGCCGGGAGAAATTGCGCTGCAGGTGTGAAAGACGGACAAGTTCCGAGTCGAACATGTAACAAGAAGGAATGGAGTTGGATAGCCTGAATCAAAAGGATCCCCCTACGTGCAACAGATCTCATCCCCCAGCACTGAAGTCTCCCCACATTGGGCCAGTCCGACATTTTGAGGCGTGAGATTTATGTGCCAACACAGGCTGAGCACAGCTGAGTTCCTGTGCCAGATGATGAGACGATGGCTACCAACTCGGCCGCTATCCAATCAGCGTGAGACGGCACTGTTGGTCATTTCAGGTGGCCCGTGGGTTGGTAGTCAGGAAGCACAGCTGGTGAGCTGTGCGTTGGGACCAACTCAAGGGGAGTCTGGCTACCGTTTCAGCCCGCATCCGCAAAGTAGGCTCCGAGATCCTGCCGTTGGGGATGCCCGTTGTGTATCGGTTCAGTGTTGTGCATAGCCTCACATAGGTATCTTTACGCATGGATACCTTGAAGCAGATGTATCAGCCATCGGTACTGGAATTTCGTTTGGCCGTATCCAGCCTAGTGCATTTACTCTAGTTAATTTTAGATTTCTCGTCGAAGCTCAACGCCTAGAAGACCCTCGCCTCTATCCAGCCTCCGTACCTTCTAGGTATCCAAATCGAAAGAACACCATTCCTACTAACCAGGCGCGCTCGTTAAATATTGTTCTCATATTTATTGTCCGATGGGTCAAACGATTGTGTCTCTATAATCGTGCCGCACAGACCCCAATGCTGGCACACCGGCGTCAAGAACTATAAAGATGCTTTGCAGCCCTAGGCTTTAGAAGTACCTTCCGGAGTACTATTGTACATTTTGGCCTGTTGAACGTAGCACTACTTGACACTCCCGCAGATCGCCAGGCGAAACAAGCAATTCTTGCGCATTGCGCGCCAATGTCCATCTTACGGTTCAAAGCTCGTCCCATACCTTCAGCGCTCGCAAGCGACTGCTACCTCTAGGTTGTGGTTGGACTTCATCTTACACCCTCGCGTAAGTTTGTGTTCCAGCAGATACCGCCAGGACGTCTTGCATGAGTGAGTCCCTGTATCATCGCCTCTCCAAGACCAACAAGCATTTGACTCTTTGCTTACAGGCTACGTCGCGGCTCAGCAGTTCTAGTTGTCCCCTGTCAGGCTGTCACAGGCAATTTTGATGGCTTCAAGCTAAGCGGGGCCTACAGCCGTCAACCGATGGCAAATTCCAACGCTTATGGCTAGAGTCAGTTGTTTGTTTCTATCAAGTGCGCTTTTAATTTCCTTCGTCAACTAGCCCCCAGAACTTCCATGGCCCTTCAGGAGACTAGATCTCTAGACTGTCCTAAGTGTCGTGTGCTTTGATCTCTTCATGTCTCACTTATGAATTTGAAATCGCAGAGATTTCTTCCTCTCTATTGTACTTGCATATTTTTTACCTGCTGCTGCACAGGTTGTACCAGTCAAGGTTGGACAGAGTCATGGCTTTTGCTATGCAGCTTCCGTCCGGAGTCGATGCTCTCGGAATAAGCCATTCTGGCTCTATCAGAAGTACAGAGACGACTAAAAGCGTTGTGTCAATTAGAGAAGCTCATTGCACAACCTTTGCTTCAGTTAGGGCAAAGGAGGTTGCCGTGGGACGACGGACCAAGGTCCAGATGGACAGACTGCCCAACAGTGGGCATAAACTCACGCGCACCAAAACCATTACTCGCCTACCGTTTAACCCCGTCAATGCCTCTCCTCGAGGACTCCGAAAAGTCCCATCTTCTCGAAGCCGACCGTCTCAAGCTCAGCCCGACCGAGTCCGGAAATCCTCGCAGCACCAACTATACTCATCATCACGACGTTCCTCGAAGTCTCTGCCTCCACACCCTTCGTCTCAACGGTCTTCGAAATCTCTCCCTCCAGACCCACCCGAAACACCTACGCGAACTCCCTCTCATGCTGTAACGGTCCAGCGTTCGCGACGTCCACGAAACCGAAGACTTCGAGGACCCCCCAATTCGCCGGTTATAGGCGTACCAAATAATACCTGTCGCACCCCAGCGAAAGCGCCCACTCAAAGCCCATCAGCCTCCATCTTTGAAAGCCCACCACACCTACAGCGTGGACAACGAAACATAATAAGTAAACTGTTCATTCCAGACACTCCTAGAACTTCGATTTCAAGAATAAATACTGAAGGTGTTGAAGACACTCCTTGGCAAGAATATGATATCCCACAAGAGCTCGAACTTGTTTACCATGATACGCCAGAAGAAATCCGAAATATTATCCAAGAGTCACTTGACGAACATCGAGCTATGAGAGCTTCGAGATTGCACGCTCAAGCAATCATAGTCAGAACTACCATAACTCAATCCTCAAGTGCAAATGACAAAGGCAAGGGACCAGTGGCTGTCGAAAGTTCTGCTATGGGATCCCACCGACGCGGCAAATCTTCACTGTCTAGTGACGATTCTGCCATAAGTCCAACTCAAAGCGATACTAGCAGTGGGTGCCTCCAGCCGCCGCCTAGAATTTTTGGACATTCAGGTGCCATGAGCTCTCAAGAGAGCCTGTTGTCTGACCCAGGCTCAGGTACTGCCACCCCGCTGACAGGCAAAGACAAGCGTTCGAAAAGAGATGGATTCCTATGGCTGTTCCCAGGTCGGAAAAATAAACAAACCATATCGCCAGCGCCTTCGCATGATGAGCTGAGACATTATGAATGTACGAGCTGCTTTGACGATCTTCCCCAAAAGAAGGCCGTGACCTTGCCGTGCTGCCACAAGTACTGTTCTACATGCTTCTCACACCTCGTCAACACAGCAATTACTAATGAAGACACATTCCCACCAAAATGCTGCCTGCAAGAAATCCCCAGGTCAACGCTGCGGTTGCACCTAAATCCTAAGCAAATGGCAGATTTCGACCAGAAAAGCTTGGAATATGCGGTTTCGATCGGAAGTCGCTACTACTGTGCGAAGCCCGATTGTGCTCGGTGGATCAATACCCGCCTATCTCAAACATCGGGCGGTATTTTAACATGCAGCTACTGCAGTTTTCATACCTGTGGTTGCTGTCGCGGCCCTCAACATGCCGAACACGAGGAGTGTCCCCACGACTTTGGTCTAGATGCGACATTGGAAGAAGCTGAACGGGCAGGATGGCAGAGATGTTATAATTGCAGAGCGATGGTAGAGCTTAATACAGGTTGCAGGCACATCACTTGCAAGTGCAAAGCCGAGTTTTGGTAAGTCAACAACATAAAGGGAAAAGCCGCGCTGACCTTTCTCAGTTACACCTGTGGTGCAAAGTGGAGGACTTGTGGATGTACAGAGCAAGATCAAGTTCGAAGGCAAAATGAGATTGCTGAACGCCGTGACATGATGGAAGCACAGGCGAGAAAAAAAGAAGCTGAAATAAGAGCAGCGATCGCAGCTGTAGAGGCAGCAGAGCGTGAGTTAGTCGCAGAGCGAGAAGCTGAACAAGCACGCCTTGCAGAGGAATCGCGGCGAATATCCGCGAAAGAGTATGCGAGGCTAGACGCTATCCAGCGATTCTTTGAAAAATTGCGTACAGTGATGGACAAGGTCCACAGGGAACAAAGTGAGGCTATAGACAAGCGTCACAAGGCAGAACTGGAAGAGATTGCCCAGCCGGAGGCACCTACGATATCTGGCGTCGTGACTCTAGGAGCAGCTATTGTAGCTTCTGAGAGGGCTAATATCATCGCCAGCACAGACAGTAAAGTGCGGGAGCTGCAACGGAAGCATGCGAAGGAACTTGTCGAAACGATTGCAAGGCACCGCAAAGACGAGGACAACTACCTCCTGAAGCCTGTTCCACAAGAAGTACAAGATGCAGATGTCAAGAAAGCGGCCGTGCATGAAATGCTGTTATCGGCACAGCAACTGGAGCGAACGACATTAAAGTCTCAGCACATACACGAGATTAAGAAATGGCAGAAGCGTGGAGCAACAGTGTTGCAGGATTTCGATAAGAGAACGGACAAGCAGCAGCAGCAGATTGAAGAGACCACTAGAGTGGCTCGGTTCGCCTTGATGACGAAACGGCAGATTTTCTCGGATTGGAAGTGGTTTGATGCAATTTTTCTGGACCGCGCCTTGATGATGGGCGAAGATGAACGGCGGATGATCATGTCCGGTGCTGACGCCCCTTCTCGCGGGTGAAAAATTCTCATTAGATGCAATGGCGGGAGGAGATTGGTTGACGATCCTTTATGACCTTGACCACCTATATACCAGAACCGTCGTTGGTTCACATAATCTAACAGGTTCGGCCTTATCAGTGCCGGCCGGCATTCTGACTACACCGTTGATCCTCCAGAAGGATTTGATACCAGTTTGAATTATTAACCATCTAGTTTATCCGATTCTTTCCCAGTATTCTAGATGGTGACTCAACAAAGCCGTTCTCTTCTTCCTCTCCTCCATATTCTGTGTCTGAACTAGAATCCTTTTTTAGGTCTCCACATCCACTACTTCATGCCAAATCTTCCCTTCTTTCATGTAGAGCAACAGCGGCTCTATAGGACAGCCAGATCTTGAATCACCAACCCATCTGGGATGATCTCTCGAATGTTTTGATCAAGGCCCGCACATCTCATCTTTTCACGTATCGTGGCTTTCAGTCGCTCTAGCTTGATAGAAAGGTCTACGGTGAGGAAGAAGTGCGCCCCTGCTACCTGCTTGTTAACATGATGACTAACGCGATTAAACGATCCGGAGCGGAAGCCGCCTCTGTGAATGGAGGTCCTGATGTTGCGGAAATTGGGCATCGTCTGGGTGTACTAAAAGAACCAGGTTGGCTTGAGGCAGATTGGCCTGATCAAGGTGCATAGCTCCGTCGACTCGACCGAAGAGTGGGCGTCGAACCCGGCCAGACGGGAGGAGAGAAGCTATTCTGAGGGCCGGCGCTCCTATCACTAAATTGTTGTTTTGGCAAAATCGATACTCTCGAAATTAGGCTCGGATCAAGGCTCGAAGTCTGGTAGTTGTGAACAGGGAGTTGGCTGGCTTCGTCGTTACCAGCAGCTTCTTCGCGGACGTTTCCGTAGCGGCGAGACGTAGCGACCACGAGCTGAATTTGAAATGGCTACCTTCTAGTGAGGTACCTCGCGCTTTTTATATATTTCCAAGGATCAACCAAACTTTCGTATCGCTCCTAAACCTTGTCTAGCCATTTTACAACGCCCTGTAAGGAGAACAAACATACAGTTGCAGGGCAATTCCTAGAAGCAGCTAGCTCGCTCGCTCACATCTATAAAGATGCACCGCGCTAAGCCGCGTTGCCGCCGATTCAGGGCATCCTTTCGCTGGATCACATCCCACCTCTTTCCTTTACTACATCTGCTTTTGCCCGTCTTTGTCTACCCCAACCACGAATAACGGTTCAGAATAATGACAATGGTCTCCCAGGGCCTACCTGGGTATTTATAGGAAGCGAGATTTTGGGAAATGGATTGAAAGTAGGAAGCTACATTATCTAATCCACGATCTGCGAAGCAAAGTAAGTTCACATCTCAGGAAAAACCTCATATCTAATTTGCTCGATCTATCATGGATTATCTGTTCGGCTTACAGACCGCTTGAAAAGCTCTTGATCAAGAAAAGAGAAAACCTCCACGACATCATCCCCGACGTTCCTACGGAGAAACGCAGCAACGAACGCCGCCGATGCAAATTTTTTCATCCATGATAACAGTCTTGACTTTAATCGTTTGTATCCAACTGCAATACCGTGAAAATTCCGATGGCCCTGTGCGAGAATCTAGTGCCTTACGCCCCTATCTTATCTATGCAGGCTCAGAGCTCCGAAGGGGATTTCTTTTCCGGTCCAGCAGCGTAATCGGAAATCAACAGTGGTAAGAGCGGGACACGCTCCATATTAAATAACCAGTGAGACCCAAAAGTTTCTCCACATTGCCACCGCTTGTCAACCGATCCTTAAGTACAAGTCAAAACGCCTCTAAGTCGCGCTCTGATGACGACTTTGGGTCGGTGTTGAAGTTGGTGGGTTCAAGAGGTGGGCGGGTGTTCGTTGTTGTGCGGTCCAGGAAGTTCTTGTCCGCTGCCTTGGTTTTTCCCGAGGTTTTAGCTCTTCGTTGGATCGAGATGCTCCACCTTCGGTCAGGGATACCTCCGCTTTGGCATACGTATAACTTATGAATACCTCGGGAATTGCGCCGATAGTTGATCGGTTTTACCCCATGGGCTCGTGAAGGCACGAGAGGAATCAATTTTGGTGCTTTAAATACCCTTGTATCGTCGTCCTCAAGATCGTCGACTTCTTCGTCGTCATCCTTTTCTGCTCTGCTGCTTCGGCTTTGGAAGCTGGCTTGAGGGACCGTGTCTGGCTTGACGGATTTTTCCCGTTCTTGTTCATCGTCGTCACCCAGCATCGTCCCTGGCGAACCCGTTACAGTGCTTGGCGATTCTAAAAACGTACTCGGTGAGCCCACATGGGTGCTGGGCGATACTGTATCCATATCTGGCATTGTCTTTGTCCTAGAAACTAAAGTTCTCGGTCAGCTTTCTCATCACCAAGTATGGAATTTGCAAATCTCTGCATACCTACGTCCTCTGTGCGCTTTCAGCTAGACTTCTACCCTGCCCTCTATCTGCGTACTCCAAAAGGGACCTAGAAAATATCAACACTTTGCATACATAATCAACAAGCACTGGGACTTCTACCGTTTTAGAAACTGTTTCGAAGTTGTTAACTTACGCACACAGAGGTTGATAGCTCAGTTTGGTTGTGCTCTGGAAGAGTCGAGAGGTGAACAGCGTCGATAGCTTCAACCTAGGTAAGACCAGAAAGTCGTCAGCGACTCTGCATGCCAATACAGCAACCATTAAATCCCCTACCGTTCAAAGCACGTCCTAAAACTCCTGCCTTGGGCATACAGCGTCTACTTAATATGCTAAAAGAAGCTAAAAAGCGTATTTGGTGTGCTAAAGGTTGAATGATTATTTAGGGGGTATTGCACTCAAGAATTACTTTTCGTCCGATGTGTTGACGGAAAGGGCACAGGACAAAGAAAAAACGAAAAACGGGGCATAGCGTATGGTGTCGTTGAATGTGATTGGCCGGCACATGTGGGACCCTCGGGGGTGGAGTGGAGTGAACGAGAATGATGTCGTGAGATCTGATTGGCCGGTGGGGCGGAGTGAACGAAGGGAGGCGGAGATATATACGCCAAATCAATGCGAGAAGATTGTTCATCGCCTGCTCCTTCTAGGGGGAAGCCGAGGCGGCAGCGGTGTGTTGGTCCCAAGCGGTCATGGCGATGGTGTTGGAAGCTGCAAAACCTCTATTGGTATTTCTTAATTCTGCCCTTAATGCCTGGAAATGACACTGGCTATATGTCCAAGTATACTTCATTCTGAAGCTGCACTGGCAATCTTTCCGGCAAGCATATCGCGCATTACTGCGTTTTTACTGTCCCGATCAATACCGGCTGCTTGCTCTTTGCAATTCCGAGCAGACTTTTCCGGAACCGCCAGTCAGCAGTGGTTTTGAACATTATTTCTCAAGAGATTGCATCTCCCTTTCGATATCCCCTAGGATGCTTTCCAATCGCTCCACAAACAACCCCAGCTCCACAACCCGCCTAACCAGCAGTTCCGAAATCGCCTCACTGAACATCTCCGGTTTTCCAAACATTGTTTACCACAAAGGCAACCCTGTCGATTTTTTAAAGTGTAAGTGAATCTAACAGCACAGAAAACTTCTTCGCCACAGTGTTCAGGAACTTGCTAGAACCTTACCGATCCATCTTCCGGGGTCCGAACATATGCAATAAAGATTCTCTCATAAAGCCTTGAGAAACAACACCCAAAGCACTCACAACATACCCTAAAAGCTTAGAAGTCTATATCTCAAACCTCATGAGTTCCGACCACTACGAAGACATCCCGTCTCCCCCCTCTCGACTACTTTCCTCCATTGCTCTGACCATTAAAAAAAAACTTACATACCCATCGTTGCCGCCAGTAATCTTTCCATCAGTTCAGCTCGACTTGAAAGCCAGAGGACTTTGAAGAGCCTAACGGGTTTTTCATGATGTGAAGGAGGTTTGTTGGGTGCAGTTGGATGATGAACGGGTTGGGGTGGTTTAGAAGGTGGGGAGAAAGGGGAACGGGGGAAAGTAACGAGGTGGAGTGAAAGGAGAACGTGCGTTTACTGGGCTTTTCTAGGAAAAAGATTATTCGACGGATGCTATTATCTGTTTAAAAAAGATTTGAGATACCGAAGGTAGTTTCTGGCTCATCATCTAGCCTTGGTTTTCGAATAGGATAGAATTTCCGGCGTTCGTGAGTGCAGTAGTGAGTACAATTTGCGATTTGACTGAGGGTTGATGAAAGGGTGGGTGGCATCTCGAAGTATTCGGAGTAAGTACTGTAGATATACATGCGATTTACTTTGACGTGGCATTAGTGTTTGCGCAAAACACGCCTACAGATGCATGAACTCCTACGTCAAAATTTCTTGATTTAGAAGTGGGGGGAAGTGTATGTATGTAGGCATAGACCGTGAGTTAACTCTGTGCCCCAAAGCTGCTGCACTCCTTTCAATACCCGAGGAATGGTCTTCGATAGACATTCTCAAGTCACGTCACTCCGCCCTTCTTCTTCTTCTTCTTCTTCTTCTTCTTTCTCTACCCCTCTGCTTTGGAAACAAGCACAAACCTAGCACACGAGTATTTCCAAACAAACCACGAATATACAAACCACACTCGAACATACCAGAAAAAAACAAGCGATTCGCTTAGCCTTCCGAGTTAACTTTTGTTTCCCCCCCCCCCCGGTCGAATCCAGATAAAGATTCCGCTTTAAAAAACACAACAAAGGGGGGGGAAAGGGGAAACTGGTTTATACGTGATCGAAAAGCCAAGGGCCCAAATATCATTCATTACGATGTGATTGAATTTTGTGCGGGTTAGACTAGTCATCAGTAGCAATGGGTTGGGATTAGTGATGTAATGTTTTTTTTTTTTGCTGTAGGGGTGATAGTGATGGGGGTGAGATGATGTCGCGGGTCGAAGAAGAGGAAGTTGAACTGCAAGGGGATTAGGATGAGTGATTTGGGGGGTGAGGGTAGGGACGCTTTGGAAAGGGAAGAGATGGGCATCAAATTGGTTTTGTTCTCCCCAGTTCCCCCTCCTTTTAACTGTTCGGTTTTCATTCTTTCTGTTTCATTAAACTATTCTCTTTACAATCCCCATCATGCACCTACCTGTCTTCTTCCGTCTGACACTTTCTCTCCCTTTCAATTTGATACAATTAACTACGTTTATCACTCTTGAAACAGAAGATTGAACAGTTGTGCACGCAAACTTTAGGTATACCTCAGCGTAGAATGTCTGAACATACAGAACGGGATATGAGTATATTTTTTTTAAAGGAAAATATAATTGACCGATTTTGTTAATATTTTTTTGGAAATTGTTTTTCCAAGGTGAAGCGAAGGGAGGGATGGCGAGGGGGGAAAGACAGGGAGGAGATAGAAGGGGAAATAGGAAAAGAGGATGAAAGAAGGGGTATAAAATGGGGGTTCTTGAAGTTGTGATTGAGATAATTGAAATGATGTTTGGGGATTGATACTTGCGTGATGAAGTTGTTCTAATTATTTGATTTTTGTCATGTGCCTGTTTACCGACTCTTTTCTTTTTCTTCTTTCCCCTATTTGAACCATCCTCCATTGATGTAACCAGTAATGCCGTGGCAGGAAACTCAAGTCGATAACAAACTAAACGCGAATATCACAGATCGTTAAACGTGACCGTTTAGTTATCCTCGAAGAAAAGATTAAGCAGATACGTGCGGAACGCTAATGCTAAGACAAGGATCTTAACATCGTCGATGACGAGCATAGAGGCCAAAAAAAGGAGAGGTAAAAGAACGTTACATATTTGACCAAACCATTAAGCCGCACGAACGACGAAGGAGAGTGAAAATCCTAACCCGAACCACTCACCGTCCCACACTCCCACCCATCAGAAAAGCACAACCTCAACAACATCCACCCCCCTCCTCTCCCGAATAATCCCAAGCACCCACCCAATATTAACCTCCGTAATCACAGTCCTCTCTGGCAACCCGTCCCAATACATGCCCCGCCCGCGCCACCGAACCATCATCCTCCCTCTTCTCACCCTTTCCGTCCCATCCCATAAACGAAGTTTTGTGAGTGCTTGAGTCCAGAGGTGCTGTAGGCTTGTTGGGAGAGTGATGGTGATGAAGGTGTGGGCGTCGTTGTGGCGGATGAAGAGGATTATTGCTGGGCGGGGTGGTTGGGGGGGTGGGGGTGTTGGGGTTGTTACTGGGGGAGAGGGGATAGTATCTAAATTTGGGGACGGTGAGGGTGGGAGATGGGAGTTAGCCGTGGTGGAGGCGGTGTTGGCACTTAGTCGTTGGTTCGGGGGTTGACGTCCTCTCATTGCGGATTCTGGGCTGGGAGCTGATGGGCGGATTATGGGAGATACGGGGACAATGGGGTATCGAGAACGTGAGCCTGGTGCGTCACTGGTTGGGCTTGTGCCAGAAAAGTACTCTCGACTCGAACACCGCCTCGGCCATCGCTCGAGTGGGTACCCAAACATCGCCGTGGAAGAAGCCGCCCCAGCACTCGATCCTGGAATGGTAAGCCTGGACTCCTGCATAGCGAAGTTAGGACCAGAAGCTGCTGAGCGAACTGACGGCAATGGAGGACGCATTGGGGATATATCTCTTGGACGTTGACTTGCGGCTGATGCTCCACTGCTCGGTCTTACATCGGGGGAGTCCACTAGACTCGCTCTCCGGCTTAGAGGTGGAAAATTCCACATCGTCTTGATGGAAGCATCGCTGCTGGGCCGTGAATACGGATTGGGGAAGCATCTTGATTCCATCACTGCAGGTTGCGGGCTGGGAACTGCTGGGCGCTGTATAGGAGATGAGGGAATAACTGAGGGTTGGATGCTTGATTTGAGGTTTGGGATCAGGTTCGAAGACGATGGAAGTGGAGAATCTGACATCGCTGTCGTCGAAGAAGCAGCGCAGGGACTTCGCTCCGTGTAAGGAGAATATACTGATTGCTTCGTTGCGAATTGCGGCACGGCAGCTGCTGGATACTCCAAAGCAGAGACAAAACTCACTTGAGATCCGGTGCTTGAAGCGAGACTTAATCTCCGGCTCGGAGATGGCGATAAGGGAAGATTCAACGCCGCCGTGGTGGAAGCAGCGCTGGGACCTAGATTGCGATGTTGGGGAATTCTCAAGTGCTTTCTCCAGGAAGCTGCTAAGCGTTCCAAATGTGACAACGGGCTGACTAGGGATCTGCTGCGTGATATCGGTCCGTCATTGCTGATCGGACTTATGGGAGGGGAGCTGGGCTCGGAGTCAGGGCTGCAGAATGGCATGCGAAGAAACTGGGGCTCCGGACCGTGGATGCGCTCATTCTGGGGGAGTGGCATTGGGGGGGTGAGGTAGTCTCTATCGCGGACTACAGATTGACTAGATGGTGATGAGCCATCATCGGTTTGGGAGATGCAGATGTGGTCGTCTCGGTGAGAGATGCCAAGCCGGCAACGGTTGTATAGGTCTGTCAACAGTCGCCTGATCTTGGCTTTGGAAGGGGGTTTTTCTGCTGAGCGTTTCAACGGCGATCGAAGGCTGATAGGGGAATTGACGGCTGAGCTTGATGTGTCAATACTAACCGAACTCATGCTAGGGGAGTCTGGCACCGAGTCAGGGCCGCAGATAAAAGGCATATAACGGGGTCGGAGCTCGGGACCGTGCACGCGCTCAGATTGACATGACGGCGGAGAGAAGAGATATCCTCTGGGCTCAGGGGGTGAGGGGAAGGTGGAGATGGAGATGTGAACGTCTGGGCGGGATGTTCCATGCTGACGATGGTTGAAAAGGCGTCGAAGTATTCGTTTGATCTGGGCTAATGAAGGGGGAGTTCCTGTTGGCATGGTCTGCTCGGGATCGCGTCGTCTGTGGTTGTATCTGCGCGGCGACTTCTTGCTTTTGTATCGACATGTTGAACTTGAGTTCTATGAAAATCCAGATCTGAGTCTTGCAAGTCTCATGGAAGATAGAAGACTGTTTCTCATGAAAAGCTCAATCAGTATTCACAAGCCTCAGTCCCCTACTGGCCTTTGTCAGCTTTTCTATTTGTATCATACAATCCATTGTCTTCTTCCCATAGTAGCATATGTGTCTGATGTAGCAGCTTGATTCGTTGTGAGACAATACCTCTCCATAAAACCACATCCAACTAAGCCTTGTACCTTGTCTTACATGTCCCTACCCGACTCAGTCCTATACACAGTGTCGCCAATCCATTGTCTTTAGAATCGTAAGACTTCGTAACATACATATGCAGAAAGAGACTCGAGGATGATGCTTCGGTTGCTGCAAGTTAGTTTAATGACGGTCAGGTGGGGTAGTTGTTGTGTGATGTGGATTTCTTAAAGAACCGGCGCCGGCGCCGGGGGAGGTTGGGAGTGGTTGCACTTGAACCAGGTCATGTCGAGTCAGGGAAATGTTTGAGGGGCCAGGTGAGTGGTTGCAGATAGCGATCCTAACGATACTCGCGTGGCATTGAAACATGCTGCTAAGACATTCTTCTGTATTTGGTAAAGTCATAGTATTATGATTTGATGAAAGCTTTCTCGAAATTTCCGATGGCACCTCTATCAGGGATTGTAGAAAGTCACTACAATAACCGCTAAATACGTTAAGTCAACTAAGTGACAGTATGAGTATAGAAATTCGGGACTGATCAGTTATACTTTCCCTTTGTCCGATTTTGCTCGTCGCACAAGCTTCGTAATGAACTCAAGTCAATGCTGGTATTATTTCACAAAGAGATGAGTCCAGCTGTTCATTCGAACATCTCAGTTACGTATGAGAACCGTTTGCTATGTGCTAGCTTTCTGTACCCGTTGATGCTTGGCCAGATTGTCAACCAATTCTGGTATTTTGCCCTGTTGTGTTTTTTTCCTAAAGTCAGTCACAGCATTGGTGCCAGCTCGTTTTTTCCTAACACCATGTGTTGCCTAATAGCAGGAAAGTCGCAAGTGCTTGGACTGTCACCGTTTCTGTTGAGTTGGTATAATCATGTTTAGGGGCCATAATGGAGATGGTAAGCTTAAATTTTTGTATTCGGTCGATAAGGCGCACCACCAGAGCATTGATTGGACGGAATGACGTGTAAATCGTCGAATTCCTTGCGTTTCGAAGAATAGGTACGTAGAGATAGTGAGTACCTTTGGGCGCCACCGAGGGAGATGTCCTCTGCCGGCATCGAATCCCGCTGGATGAAAGTAGGTCCCGGACAGTCGAAGCTCCGTCCAAGCATTTTTAGGACTTACGTTCAATGATAAGCAGATGCGGCAACATCCCATCCACTTGTAGCTTGTGCTCCTAACTATTTGTATTCGCGTCTCGCCATTCGCTAGCTGGAGTAGACTCGGCTGTCAGAAAGGGATGGCACGGTCACGCCGAATACTCTGCCATTCCCAAAAGTGACGTTGTAGATTTCGCTTTTTGATCCTTTTATTTTAGTGACGCTTGTTTGGGGAGAAGCCAAGAAGCGGGATTCACACGATCGCGATGGCATCTGGCCAGTTGTTCAAAAATGATCCGGTTCCTTATTATTGTGTAGCGCAAGTCGAAAAGGTTTTGTGGAATACCATATTTTTGGTTTATACGATTTATGATGTGCAGACCCGTTCTGCGTTCATTTCTTTGGTTGGTCCATGTCCTTGGGCCCCTATGGGCGTTGCCAAATGTTGCCGGGTCCGCATTGGGGATACTAATGTGGACGTTGGATCCAATGTTGTAGAGTGACACAATCCAGCAGAAAACTGACGTGAGCAATTCTTAATCTAGTCCTTACAATCAAGACAACGTCTGACAGTCCACATTCCCCTTTCTTCGCGCAGGAACGCTCACGGTGAGTATTTTAGCATCCCTAACAACGATGTAACCACAAGGATGCAGCTCGGCAAGAATCTCGCAGCAACTGTGATGCAAAGCGCACTCATGGCTGCTCAACGTTTCATCGAGGGCTAACCGGTCAGAGGGCTGCTCTCAAACGAATATGCATTTTTACGATGGCGCAAGTACGGGGGGAGCGGTTGAAGTAAAGTCCAGTCCAGGGCATCAACCCATATGGGGTGTCTTCGACATGGTGTTTCGAGGCCTGGGGCAAATTTTGGTGTTTGGTGGTTAGTAAGGTGGAGAATGAAGGATGTTTTTGAGACTTCTTGAGGGTGATTTGGAGAGAAATGATTTCAGCCAAGTTGCTGTTGCCAACCTCCTGAGATAGGTTGGAGGCACCTTAATCATGAATACCAAGTATTTTCCGGATTACCTCTTCGACAACATGCAAATCCCGTACAGTGTAGTCCGGAATCCAAGCATATCCAAAAGTGACAAAACGGTGGAACTTGTAGAAGCATGTGGTCCATGCATGCCAGTGTGAAGCAGCAGTTTTCGTCACTTTGACAGCCTGATGAAAGTGGGTAAAAGGTGGCGACTGGCGAAGTGACGAGAAGGAATGATTAGATACCTATGTACTCGTACTGTACTGTATCTGTACGAGGTTGGTTAAGCGACGCCTCGGTTTGAAGTGACGGATCACTAGAATAGGTAGCGTTTCAGCTTTCCGGGGCCTTGCCTTAGTGCCAACCCGCCGCGACAACCAAAGACGACTCCCTCCTTGCCCCCCCGAATTCCTTCTGTATGATCGAAACATGCTCTACGGAGTAAGAATCTTACATCTTTCCCCCACCAGCTAATTTCACTCTTTATTCTCGTTTTTCATCCAACCTCTCATTCTTTTCACATTCCAGCATTTGACTTGCTGATTTGCACCCCATCTTTCGCCGTGTTGAGACACGCACAAACACCGTCTTTACATATCATACATAGCCCTGGTGGTGGCACGGCAGGCCCAGCCGCTTTCATTCCACTGCAACTGCAACAACTGTCGTTTGAGCAACGTGGGCGAAAGTTTCCCCTCAACCATTGACTAACCCTCCCTCCCCTGAGTGCTCGATGCCTCATCAAAAACGTTTTTCCAAAGAGGGTTTCCAACAACTTCCCAACTCAAGCACACAGAACATGATCAATCCCAACGATGCTACCATCGACATACCTTTAACTCAAGTTACCACCAAGACTGGGGCCCGGAAAATGGAGACCTCTCCTTCGGGCTACGGCTCCCATTCCGCCTTCTCCACTGAGCAGCAGAACGAAAAAGCCGGCTACTTCCCACAACATGTCGCTGGCCGACGAAAAGTGGCAAAGGAAAATGGCAGACGGGGTGCTGCTGGGGAAGAGGAGGTCCTGACACAGATGGGAAAGATTTATAACAAGATATTGAATTTTTCCATCATCACTCGCTACTTGGTTTACGTTCTTCCCCTGGCCCTGCTGTTCGCCGTTCCCATCGTTGTCGGAGCCACTGCGGCCCCTAAAGCCGAAGCTGGAGGAGTTCGCATTGTGTGGATATTCTCATGGGTCGAAATTGTATGGCTCAGCCTTTGGGCTTCTAAGCTCTTTGCAAAGTTCTTGCCACAAATATTCCAATTCCTCTGCGGAATCGTCAGCTCCGGTACCCGGAAATATGCACTCGTGATACAGTCATTGGAGACTCCTTTGTCACTGAGTGGCTGGGCATTGACTTCACTTGCTACCTTCATGCCTGTGAGCCTCTTCCTAGTGTCCCCAGTTCCACACTTCAGACTAAGACTTCACAGGTAATGACCCGGAATCCCGACCAAAGAGCTGCGGCCAAGAAGGATCCCAAAAATCCAGGCGTCCCAAATTGGGAGTCTGTTGTTCAGTCGACACTAGCGGCCATTCTGGTAGCAACACTGATTTTCCTCCTCGAAAAGCTGATAATCCAGCTCATAAGCATTGGCTATCATCGCAAGCAATTTAATGCGAAGATCACGGACTCGAAGCACAACATATACCTCCTTAGCCTGCTATATGATGCCTCCCGAGCTTTGTTTCCTGCTTACTGCCCCGAATTTGCAGAGGAGGATTACCTTATCAATTCCTCCATCGATATCCATGTCATCAAACCAGGTACCGGTAACCGTCAGTCAGGCTCTGCTACGCCTCTACGGCTCCTACAGGACGTGGGTCGCTTTGGCGATAAGATAACTTCGGCTTTTGGGAACATCGCATCTGAAATCGCTGGCAAGCAAGTCTTCAACCCTGGTTCGGCACACTCGATCGTCGTTGAGGCTTTGGAGAAAAACAAGTCGTCAGAGGCATTGGCGAAACGATTGTGGATGAGCTTTGTGGTGGAGGGCAAGGATGCTTTGTATAAGGAAGACATCATGGAAGTGCTTGGTAATGATCGCCAAGCTGAAGCAGAGGAGTGCTTTGCATCTCTTGACCGTGATGGGAATGGGGACATCAGTCTGGACGAGATGATCCTGACTGTATGCGAGTTTGGCCGCGAGCGACACTCAATTGCAAACAGCTTGCATGACGTTGATCAGGCTATCAACGTTTTGGATGGGATGCTGTGCGCTGTTGTGTTTGTGATGTCTGTTTTCGTCTTTGGTAAGAATCATACAACGAAGACATTCATACTGCTTGTGCTTACGCTACTACAGTGGCTTTCCTCAACAAATCCTTCACTACAACGCTCGCGACCACTGGTACCGCTCTGCTCTCACTATCTTTTGTCTTTGCCACTACTGCACAAGAAGTACTTGGCTCTTGCATCTTTCTCTTCGTCAAGCATCCATTCGATGTACTTGATCGAGTTGATATTGGAGACGAGCAGCTAATAGTGGAGCACATCTCCTTGCTATTCACCGTTTTCAAGAGAGTTAGAGACCACAAAACGACTCAAGTCCCGAACATTGTGCTCAACACAGTCTGGATCCAAAACGTTTCAAGGTCGGAAGCCATGAGAGAGCAACTGTTCATGTACATTGCCTTTGACACATCCCTCGAAGACATTCAAGTCCTCAAGAATGAGATGCAGGCGTTTGTTCTGGACAAGGAGAATTCTCGAGACTTTCAACCTGACGTCGATCTCGAAATCACCGGCATCGCAGAAATGAACAAACTTGAACTTCGAGTTGAAATCAGACACAAGGTAATATCCTCCTGTACGCATGTCACCTCAAACTAATCTCCTTTCCCTTAGTCCAACTGGGCAAACGAAACCATCCGCGCTGCCCGCCGCTCCAAATTCATGTGTGCCCTTGTCCTCGCCATCCGCAAAGTACCCATCAATCCTCCCGGCGGCGCCGATGCCGCCCTTGGCTCCTCAGACAAGCCAACCTACTCGGTTGCTGTCTCCGACACCGAAGCCGCCGCCGCTCGCGCCGCCTATGCCAAAAAGCAAGACGGAAAGCGTCTTGTACCTAAGAAAGACCCAGTGCCACCACTTACTGATTTCTCCTCTACGACCGAAGTTCCGGACCCTCAGGATCCGGCCACACCGCCGCCACTCCGCTACCGGCCCCCTCCTATCACCGAGACGAATGCAATGACATCGCTGAACTCACGACACCCCGCCGCCGATACTGCCGCCAACCCCAACGACTTGGACCTCGATACCCACCTCCCCGACCGAGACAGCAACGACATCGCCCGCTCCACCTCCCTCGAAGAAGTCCGCGGCCTCCTACGCCGCCAATCCACCCGCGGCAAACGCCGCGCCCCCGGCTCAGCACCCGCTCCCTACGACGGCCCAAGCCCCATCTCCGAAGACCCGCCCAGAGTAGAAGTCGAATATCACCCCTATGTCCCCCAGGGCCTCCCGGCCTACGACGTAACCTCCCCCCAAAACCCAATATCCCACACGCACCAAGCCCTACCCCAGGTATCCGTACCAAACAGCGACAACGTCCCACCCAGGACGAGTTCGAGAGAGGTCAGGGCCGAAAGCCCCGTCGCGAATCCGTACACGCTGCTCACGCCCAGGGGACAGCAGCAGGGCGTACCGCTAGCTAGAAGACCGGTGCCGGGGGGGAGTGTTTTTGTGGGGACGGCGGTGGAGGGGAGGGTGGTTAGGGAGGAGGATCATCCGGCGCTTAGGCGGGGGGAGTAGTGGGGGTTGGGGGATTTGCTGATAGGATCTGGATATCAATCTTTAGGGGCCTAAAAGGGTGGCATGGCATGGCAATTTCCAGAGAGAATCTCTCAAATTTTGGCGTTGTTAGATCCACCAAGGCCGGCGTCGTTGTCGTTTTTTGGGGGGGGGTGTACAATAATGGATAATGACCCGGATTTACCCTCTAGCCCACCTTCCCATTTCTCTCCCCCTCCAAACCCACATACCTACCTAGAGTGTACGAACCTCATGAACCAGCGTGGAGTGACATGGTTGGGTGAAAAAACTGCTCCTACTGTAGTATTTCTTCGAGCACCGTGGGGGATTTTTTTTACTCTAAAACCACCCCTTTTCAGATTTTCAAGATTGTTTCCTGCACGATAAACACCATACCCACAAAAGCGAGATTGGTAAGATAGTTATTTTTTTTCAATAAACAATACTACCCCTAGCTACATAGGTAGCTGACTTGTAGCTTTTACGATTTCCTAGCCCTCTTGCAGAGGTATAGACACTACTACTATTGTCTCTTCGGAACGTTGCTTTGGGACCAAATAAAAAAAGAGCCAGTAATATGTGCTTGTGCAGCGTATCATGCTAAAAAAAATCCCTCGCCCGGCAGATTTTTTTTGTTTCGAGCACAAATATACATCATCCGCGTCATCCCAAATCCCCATACCGGAACGCCCTGTTACACAACCCGCTACCTACAGGTCATTCAACGCCCTATCGCTCTCACTAACCCTCTCCGGCTCCCTCCCCGGCGCCGGCGTCGAAAGGCTACTATGCGGATCCACGACCGTGCTCTGTGGCCTCAAGCCGAAATGAAACGCGCGACTCAACCGCGCGCTCATGCGATTCCTCGGTCGCTCTGAAGCTTCGGCTTGGGCTTCCTGCTGTTGTGTTCGCAGGCGACGGAGGGCGGCGATGCGCTCTTGGGGCGTGGCGTCGCGCATGCGGTGGATGTTGAGGGTGTGGTGGAGGTAGGTGGAGAGGCCGGTGCGGGAGCGGCGGTTGGAGGGGGTGTTGGTGTCTGGTGGAAGGTCGGTTAGGGGAGGTTCTGAGGAGGGGTCGTCGGTGGAATTGCGGGAAGTGGTGGGCCGTAGATCGACGCGGCATAAGGGGCAGGTTCCTGAGACGTTGAGGAGCCAGGGGTCGATGCACTCGGGGTGGAATTTGTGATTGCATGGTAAGACGCGGATGTCTTGGCCTTTTACAAAGTCGTCGGTGCAGACGGAGCAGGCGAGGCCGTTGTCGGTGTTTGCGCTATCTAAGGCTTCAGGGTTGGGTGCAGAGGTACCAGGGTGGGTTTCGGTGGTTACAGTATCGGGGACTGCGTTGGGTTCGTTTTCGGTTGGTTGCGGATTGACGGTTGGGGGATGTGAGGCGCTCGGGATTTGATCTTCTGTAGCTGTGGGAGATGCGGTACGGTCTCTGCCTTCCGTAGTTCCTAGCTCAACGTCTGGATCCGGATGAGTACCTTCACCTTGCGACGAGGTTCCGCCTGCTTCGACATGTTTCCGATCTTCCCGTTCCCCAAACTTGACAATCGGGAGTGTCTCTAACATTGCTCTTGCGATTCCCTTTGCTCTGCTCTGCCTTGCTCTTCCAATCACATGCCTCGGGCCGTACCGCTCCGGATGACGATGCGCTCTCAGGGCACCGACCACAATAATGATCAAGAACAAAGCTGTGATGATTCCCGTGATGCTGTAGAGAATAATCATCGCAACTGCTGTGCTTGGTGATTTCCCTAGAACGTCGCCACTGCTCCCATTGTTCGATTGTTGTTGATATAACTTTATCGACGCATTTGGTGGAGAATTGACTGTCAGCCCCTTCTCCAAGACCATGGAGGTATTTGCATCGGGCATAGTGAAGAGGATGTCGTAGATAAAGTCGTTTGTTGGGGCGAAAGTGCATCTTCCGGAAGCAGTGCTGTAGAGCAGAATGGCACCTGGACCTCTCGTCACCGCCTTATTGATGGTCCAGGTGGCATTGAGGTTTCCCGAGTAGGCGAAGGAATCGCAGCTAATGTACGCAATATCTCCACTTCGTATATCTGCGGAAGTCGAAGGGTTGACGAGCATCATGCGGCCATTGACGGAGGTTTTCTGTTTAGTGTCAGCCATCTATTTCTAACAATCAAGAAGCTGACGAACATTAAGTTGCTCTTGAGCGGCGTTAGTGAGAGGGTAGATTGTGATAGAACTGGTTCCCATGACTTGTGTGGTCTGCAAGGTTGATTGCGGAGGATTCCCTGAGAAGGTGCCGTTTGTCGGCCCCACTACCTGAGCAGAAGCCAGAGATAGAAGTGAGAGGGATATACATAGGGCCAAGAGCGCTCTCAGCGATTCGACAAGACCCATGGTGGGGATTGTTCAAGCAGTGGCGACGTGGAGAGGTAGGGTCGACGAGCGGGAGGATGGTGTTAGATGAAGTTGGAGGTGAAATTGCTGTGTTTGATCGAAGGGTAGATTAAGAGCAGTATCGTCTACTATACGGAGTACTAAGTGTGTTCATAAAGACATTTCAATGATGACGACGGCGAGCTTGTGCTATCTACCTTACCTACCTTACCGATCAATGCCCGGACTGCGCCCCCACCATGATTGGATACAGTAAGGTAGGTCAGCCACCACGCCACGTAAGGTACTTTAGGTATTCTAGGATCTACCCCACAGTACATACTCCGTACCCCGTACACGGTACAGTACCTAAGGTAGTCAGTAGTCAGCCTTCTACTCGAGACCCGTCAACGTTCTCTCGCTACTCTCTACGTATTAATCCAACTACATACTCCCTCGTCCGCCTAATCCTCCAATCCTCCAAAAGATTATGAACCGCTGAATTGATGATGCCAAGAAGCTTCCAACTCTTCTTATCGCCTCGATCTCCTCCTGGGGGACCGCAAAGTAAGGTACCTACGGAAGTCCAGCTATGTACAGCATTTCACCTACAGTAAGGTAGATGAACACCGGAAGACTTTTGATCCGAACTTCAAGGCTGCCGGTTGTGACGGTACTTACCTTAGTCAGGAACGCACACGAAACAATCACCAATGCAATGACCACAACAGCATGAATGACGATGAATGGGTTAAACACCCGTGCACGCCGTGCTATGCGATCCGATTGAGCCGGTCGAAGGCCTAGTAGCCCCACGACATCATATCTACCTTACCTACCTACCTACCTTACCTACCTACTTTACTTTACCTACCTTACTCATCTACTGCTAATAACCAATGGGAGCCAGTAAGTACCTTGAGCCACAATCGATATCGAGATGCACGGACTGAGCTCATCGTCCTCATTGAAAAGCCTACAAGCATTGGCCCGGAAGCCCCCTTGATAGAGCTGGTGCGACAAGAAGAACTGGACAAGTGGAACATGTGAAAACCGATCAAACTCGAGTTTGAATACTCAGACTGTCATTTAGTCCAAGCCTTGATGTGCTATCGGCTACTCTTCACTGACTTTCTGCAATCCGTTGAAGTAGCTACTGTTGATCTCGAAGCCATACATAGAACATCTGCCCGCTCGGTGGACACGAAAATCCAAGGCATGACTCCAACCTTTGACACAGCTTCCCAGAGCTCGTCGAAGTCAGGCCAGATGGTGCTTCGAACTGTTTGAGACAGGACTGTTACATCAATACACTGTTCGTCCGAGAGCGCTCGATAACTGGATGACGCTGCTGAGAAATACTTTGCAAGTACATCATTTCAAAAGAGTAAAACAATCTTTTGTGGGCTTTTAACGGCCTTCTTGCTTCCACCGCAACCCGGTAAGGTTCACTTGGAAATTTCCTTAACATACTGAATCATTTTAATATTTGGACCACAGTCTCTCTGAATTGGCCTTTTCTCTCTATGGCCTTTTCTCTCTATGGCCTCGACGACCGGCATTGGAACAGTACCCTTCATGAGTGCAAAACCGGTGAAGTGTCGCAACGAACAGTATCTGGGGATCTCCACGGCGACGAAAGGCCAGGGTAAATCGATTTCAAGTCTTCATCTAGACCAAAGCTTGCAACGCCAGATCAGAATTCTAATGATGCCGCCGTTGCGAGAGAATTCTGGGATTTTACTTTTTCGAATCTGTGTGCCTGGCTTTCTTGCTCGTGGGAAAACCTCAGCCGTCAATACTTTGCGTCTAGCCGATCTAGGGGACCGTCGATCCGAAGGTACAGTACTTCGTTTCAAGCTCAGATTATGAAGTCGCATTTGCTGTTTCTCGACGTTTGAGAGGTTGACCGGAGCCAACTGTCGCAGTTGTTAAACCCATTCATTGGCTTTCCCATGCGCGAGCGAAATCGACGGGGAGGCTCTATAGAAACAGTAGTTGATGGTCCAACACTACAAGTTCTCGATATGTGAAGTTGGGGAGAGCAGTATAAGGTTCCGAGTTTGCATCAGCTTGCATCTTGTTTGGAAGTATAAATTAATTGACCGACAGGAAAGCACTGGCTGGAATTATGATTTTCTTCTCACATATACATACTGCACCAACCCCTCGCCACCGACACTTCTCGGGATCCACCCTTAAGAAAGAAAAATCCTGGTTGGGACTGATCTTCAATGCCCAACGTTAATAAACCTGCTATCTTTATTGACTCTTCCAATATTCACCCCTGTAAGTTGTAGGTATCTTATCATCGAGATAGAATGGAACAATACGGTTTCATATATCTGTCGAGTGCATCTTGTGTTACCATAGACAGAGTGTTTGCTTGCTCCTGAAACGATGCAGGTACCTCGTATCGTTCTATCGCGGGCTCGCCCCGCCGCACAAAGTGCATGTAGCCGTAGCGGCATTGCATGAAAGCCAAGTAATGGTGGTGAAGATATTTTTACCCAGTTGTTGTATTCTATGCTGCTATTGTGGTCATTGTGGTCATTGTGGTTCATTCAATTAAGCTCACTTAGTCCTGCTTGTTGAGAACCGTAGGTCTCCACGAACCCCAACGTCTTCCAATGATGCTCATTCGATGGCCGCCTCTTGTCATTAGAGGCCTAAGCACACCTCAATGATGAGTCCGAAGTGAATGTTTGGCCCCAAGGATCAGGCTGCTAGCAACCATAACACCGACCGCCTAGATGTAAACAAAGCATTTTTCGAATCCCAACATGAGAACGATCAATATCCTCCACTCTCTTTAACACTGGATTTTGCTTTGATCTCACTAGATCTTCTGGATTGACAGAAATACGTTGTTTCTAGATCGAATTGATACTCTATTGCCATTCAGCATATCATACTAACCTTACCTCCGCCTCAGATCTGGTCGTCACCAATAAGTTCCAGCTATCTTCAGTTACATGAGCAATGGCATCTTATCAAGCAACGATGTTTTCCGTGCTGCTGGCCAGCAGTGTATTGCTAGCCAGCGCTGTCGGAAACGTCTTCCACCATGGCCACAATGACGTCTTCCTCCGCGGCCTTCCAGCCAACGTCTCGACAAATGTGACTTGGCTTTCAGCGCCCTACCACCGAAATGTCTCCACAGGAGCAGCATGGGTTATTCCGAGCAGTGCATATGATCTGGGTGCCAGAGATATGAGCTGCGAATGCTTTGATCCCAGCGGTATGCTAAGGATCTTACAAACTCACACTGTTTGACCAGAAAAACATACTGACACGGCGGAATAACAGAGACCTGCTGCATGGCGAAATCCAATAACATTGCTCCTTTCTGCATCCCCAAGTCTTCGACTTGCTGTTCTGATGCCTTCTGCAACCTCGGCGAAACATGCTGTGGTGATTCTTGCTGCCCAGCAGTAAGCCACGAATCCCTTCCTTCTCCCACCAATTCTACTGACTTCCTCAACAGGATACTACCTGCAACATCCAAACAACAGGCTCTGGCTGTTGCCCAAAAGGTCATATCTGCTCATCACCCGCAATCTGCTACGACCACTCCGCCCCCAACTGTACGAACACCTTCTTCCCAGCTCAGCAATGCTGTCCCCCAAACATTCCGTTCTGTCGGGACTTTCAGCCAAACGGTCTAGGGTGCTATGCCATGTCGAGTCTTCCGGCTGCGAGTGCTACAGTAGGATTTGCTTCTCCAGGATTTGCGTCGAGTGCAAATGCTACAGAGGCTGGGATGACAACTACTTGGAGCTCCACGACCACACTCACTGAAACCGTCACAGTCAATCCCGAAGGTTCTGGCTCAGTGTCCCTGGCAATTCCGAATACCACGGTAACTAGACCTCCTTTTCCGGTTATTATTACGTCAACAATTTTCGTGTCCTCGTCCACCACTTCGTCATCTGTGGGAAGACAAACTTCTTCCACCGTGTTTTCGCCGCCTCCGTCTGTTTCCTCCAATTCCTCCTCTACCCCCTCATCCACCCCAACCGCCCAACATTCATCCTCTACGTCGACCTCCGCCCTCTGCTTCGACGACACTCTCCAATCAATTATCCCCTGCACTCCATCCACCACTACTAGCACGCCCTCGGCCATCTCTTCAGGTTTCGCTCCCGCCGGTGCTTCAACCTTCAACTCACAAGCCACATCTCTCCTTCCACCTCCCTTGTCACTCGACCACCTCCGAAATTACGCAGCACTACTCACCCTCACCCTCGTTGTCGTTGCGTCCAGCTTCCTCATCCTAGCCAGCGAGAAGGAGCGCCAAGTCAAACTCTCAATCGATAAATCCGCCATCCAAATCGTCCAAGGCAGCGCACGCAAACTACGTGGCGAGTTGGGCAGGGAGATCCAGGTCGTAGAAGGCAGCGGCCGTGTCTTGCGCGGGTCTTTGGAGCAGGAGATTCTGGTGGTGGAAGGGAGTGGACGTGTCCTGCGTGGGGATCTGGGGCGAGAGATCAAAGTTGTGGAGAGTACGGGGAGGGTTTGGAAGGAGCCGTTTGCTGTTGACAAGTCACATATCCATGTGGTTGAGGGCAGTGGGAGGGTTTTGCCGAACCCGAGCAAGGTATGAAAGGTCTCAAGGGCAGAGCTTTTCAAACTTCAGGACGGAGAGGGGTGGTTGTTCGTAGACGGAGGCATTATTGGCGGTTCATTTTGAGAATGTTTATCACCTATTGCAGCCTTCCCAGCGCCTTGATTCACAAACCCTTGTTTCTCTTCTTCAAACCTCCCTTTTTTTTACTTTCGACGACTTCGATGGTGACGAGATAATTGGCGCAACATGGCGGTTGAAATTCTATGCGATACACAACAAGTCTCTACAAAAAAAGTCTGGCCAGCCCCCTCAAGTAAAAAAAAAAATTCAATCATCTTATCGAGCCTAGTATAAAATACCTCATAACAGAGGGGAGAAGAGAAAAATAATGATGTACACGCCCCGACCCCAGCTTGAACCCCTTTAGTTTATATACGTTCTCTATTTTTTTTTTGCATCCATATGTCGATAGATGGCTCAATTGATGGAAGCGAATCCGAGAAAGAAGAAGGTTTCTTTCTTTTTTCTTTCTTTCTTTTTTTGCGGAAATAGCCAGCACTCGTGATCGCTTTGAGGTACAGTACATACAATCAGGAGCCTTTGGAAAAAAGCGGTGATGGGGGGTTTTTTTTTGGCTGAATCAGCTGGGTGTTTGGTTTGGTGGGTGAGTGAGTGAGTGAGTGTTCTGATATGGATATGATATGATAAAAAGGGGGGGGGGGGGGCTGGACTGTACGAAGCAGCCAACGGAATACTACTGTACTGTACACATGTATTCCGTACTAGAAACCTTTCTTAATTTCTTCTAAAACATTAACGCCATTTTGCCCATTTTCCTCTAGATTTCGCTGAACCCGCCATGCCTCTCTGCAACCTCCCCCCTAACCTCCCTTGCGCGCCATCATCCGCTCTTTTCCAGAAAAACCCCCATATATATTCGTCTAAATTCCTCCGGTGGAGGGGGGGGGGGTTGGTAGATGGGTTTGAAGGGGGGGTGGGGTGGTTGAGAGGGTGAGGGATTGGGAAGATGGAGAGGTGGAGAGGTGGAGAGCATGTTTACTCAGAGGGCTCGTACACCTGTAATCGATTCGATGATATGGATGAATCTTGATTCCGTCATGAAGAGTAAGCTTGTGAGTACTGGCCATGTAAAGGTATCAATGCATTGCTTGGTGGAAGGGAGGATTTTTCTATCTTTGTTTTGATAATAGTAGTGTGGGAAAGAGTGAGCAAGAATGTTCTTGGGCCTACTAGAAAAATACAGATCGATCAATCGATTGCTTGTTCAGGAATGCTTCTCACAAAGAGCGAAGTAATATATAAGACCAACGTGATATCTAGAAAATCATGAAAAGTAAAATACTCAGAACTTACTTAAAAGCTAGGTTGCAAATGCCAGATCATATCAATACTCCCCACGAAGAGATGCCCGAAAGCATGGACGTTATGGATCAACCTCACTCGCACCCCAGTGCTCCTCAACGTCAATCACCCGCTCCGGACTCCTTATTCGACGGCACGCTACCTTCAATCGCCACATCAGAAACCACAAGGGAAGAGCCGTCCATCGCTTTCGTGGTGAGATGCGTAGATAATTTCGTATTCGTTGTCGTAGCACTGTCAACCAGTCTCACCAAGCTGAAAGCCAAGATTTCGGACGCCATGACAGCGCAGGAGGACGACAAAAGCAACAACAGCAAGAAGATTCCGCCGGGCTCGACAATAGAAACGATTAGAGTTTTGTGGAGCACAAGGGGCGTGAGATATCCTTCTAGGACGGTCATGACTGAAGGGAATGTTGGGGCTGTGCTGGCCTTTATGAAAGAGAGGGATGGATACGATATGGTGGATACTATTATCAGTGGGATTTGATGTAGAGGCGAAGGTCTGTCGTGGAGGGTTTCGGGGTTGTTTCTCGAGTGTAGCAAGGGACATGATCGAATTTGGGATATGGTACTTGGTCTGGCCTAGTATGAGGATGATTCGGCCCGTTATACAGTCCCATTTGCCCATTTGCCCATTTGCCCTATGCCAACAATCGACTTAAGAGCGATGGACGAACGCATTTCTATCAACGGTTATCAAAGTAGTTTTGTAATGCAACGATTTTTGATATTGGTATAAATTGGAAACGGCTAGCGGACCATGTGATATTTCAAGATTGACAGCGATGACATTGGATACTACTAGCGTTTCCAAACCGAGGACTGAGGGTAACCACACCATCATTGAAGGATGACGCTCTCCCCCCATCTTCAGCATGGCAGAACATGCCAATGAGGAGATGTTGGTCCAACCCCAACGTGCCAAGCAACTCATACAAAACCTCAGCGACATTTTCAGCAGAATAGAATCCGCCAAAAAGCTAGGATCCCACGAGGTCCGCCTCGTCGCCGTCTCCAAATTAAAACCCGCCAACGATATCCTCGCCCTCCACCAACCCCCTCTATCGCACTTGCACTTTGGTGAAAACTACCAGCAAGAATTACTTTCCAAGTCCCTGCTCCTCCCGCGGGAGATCCGATGGCATTTCATCGGCGCACTGCAAACGAACAAATGCCGCACGCTTGCCCAGCAGATCCCCAATCTCTGGTGCGTGGAGAGCGTGGATACGGCGAAGAAAGCGGATCTACTGCAGAACGGGAGATATGCGCTGTGTAAAGAGTCACCCGAGTACAAAGATACGCCATTGAGGGTATTCGTGCAGGTCAACACTTCGGGCGAAGCGGAGAAATCGGGGGTTGAGCCAGGCGAAGCTGCTAGTCTATGCAAGCACATCAGGGAGATGTGCCCGGATTTGAAGCTGCAGGGGCTAATGACTATTGGAGCCATTGCCAGGAGTAAAGGCGTGAGCGAAGGTAAGGAGAATGAGGATTTTGTGGCGTTGAGAGAGGTGAGGGATAAAGTCGCATCTGAGCTTGGCATTGAGAGTAGTGAGCTGGAGTTGAGTATGGGAATGAGCGAGGATTTTGAGAGCGCAGTCCGGTGCGGAAGTAATGAGGTTAGGGTCGGGAGCACCATCTTTGGCGCGAGGCCGGCGAAGAAGGATGCTCAGATCAAGGAGCAGTCTGCAGAAGACAAGACTGACAACAAATGACAGAAGCATCTGAGAATGATAGTGGTCCTCCTCTTTCACTCCCCGCGATATATCCATTCTTGAAACCCCAAGGCGCGGGGGACATTTGCACGCCATCATCTCCCGCATTCTTACTCCTCTTCTCCTTTCCCTAAATTCCCCCTTCCCCATTTCCCCTCTCTCCTTTTCCACTCTTTCCCCCCACTCCACTCCCCTCCTCTCCCTCTCCCCTCCCCCCTCCTCACCATCCACACCCCCCACTCCCCCAAACCCGTACCAGCAGACCCGCCCCGCCCCGCAAAACCCAAATCCCCTATTCCACAGACACATATACACGATACGATCAGCAACCACCCCTCCGCCAAGACCCCCGTCGCTTTTTTTCCCCCTCAACCCCCCGCGCCGACGTCTGCCTCTGTTTGCGTTGAAAGTTCCACTGAATGTGGTTTGGATGGTAGTGTTTGTTTGTTTCGTTGGGGGGGTTTTGGTGGTGTGAAGGCTTATCATCTTTGCCCCCCCCATTCAAGATCGAATGCCCCGGTCCCCTAACCTGGCCCTTCCAATTTCGCTCCTATGTATCTCCCCTCCAACCCAGCCCTCCGCTACTAGCACAGCTCTTTTCTTTATATCTCCCTTCCCATATCCTCAATCTTCTAAACCCCCCTTTTACCCCGGCTCCCTGCTTTATCTCGTTCATTTGTTTTCTCTTCTTCATTGCTCTTTAGCTCTTGTCTGGTAGTGGTTATGTGATTTGCTATCTGCTATTGTTTCTTTTCTTTTCTTTTCTTTTCTTCCCTTCCCTCTCCTTAAGATCCTTCGATTCCGCTCATGGCCGTTGGTTTAGATTTGGTGGTTTGGGATGGTGGTGGGAACTAAGAAGCGTAGAGAGGAGCGGGTTGGTGGACGGGAGATTGTGTTTTGTGGTTGTGGTTGTGGTTGTGGGGGGGAGGGGGGGGAAGCTGGGTTTGTTAACAAGTACAGATGAAAGCTATTCTAAGCATCGGCGGGGGCAGGTTCAGTCGGTGGGTAAGTGGAGACCAGGACGAGGGTTGTGGGTATATTGTCGGGCATATGGGGTAATAGGGTAGAGGGGTTTAACTCAGGTACGGATGGTATGATGGGGGAACTGGGATGCTCGGTAATGCAGAGATGACAGGTCTAGGCATTGGTATACGAGATGGGTAAGTAGATACATCGTTTCTTTGATTGGGTATACTATATAGCGACTCGACTTCAACTACAAGCGCTGTGCGATAAAGAGAATTGCCCAAAAAGACACGAAGAGCTGATCGAGCGTGGATTCTTATACTCCAAGTGGTACGTTGCGTGATTCTTTCACTTGGCGGTCTGGCCATCGATTGTTGTTCGATGAAATTCGATGGCCCCCTGGCGTAAGAGGTAGCGTCGATTGTGCGTTTGAGGTATTCGTATCATCAGTAGATTCCTGGGTGGAAAGGATATGAGTATCCATAGCTCGTGACAGGTCATGATTGGGAGTAGCGGGTTCTCGGTGGTACAAGACAGGGTTTCATAGCAGCTTCCTTACTCCGTGCCCCCATATTACTTCATAGGCTTTGATATTCGTATGGACTCCTCGCAAAAGACTCTCCCCACCTGGTTTCCCCCATGTGCACTTCTCAGAGTCTTCTTAGCATCTGTTTAGAGACCCCTCGCCTGTATCTCGTCCGCTTGGTGCCGCAATTCCTGTGCACTGCCGTTCGAGCTGAGCGACCTAGGTGTGGTGTCCAGGCGGCTAGCGATAAGGGTCTGTCTGCTGCCTAATAGAATCATGTAACTCGTTATTGCGTTCGCTCTTCTCATTCCTACTCGAACGCCCAAATCCGCGTATAAGGGAGCTACCGCGAACGACCGCTGTGGGTTTAGTCACGCAGGCAACCTTTACTGCAGATCTGCCAAAAACGTGGATATCTCCATACTCGATGCAATCTTTTCTTGATCTGCTAGGATACAAAAACTGGCCAGAACCGGAGTTGTAGGAACCAGGTAATCGAGTCTTCTCGAAAACGTTCTCACCTGTGCTGTTCTTCCCTGATCTGGAAAGATGAGAGCGCAGAGATTTGAACGGCCCGAGCAGGGATTGCACAATGTTTGTTTTCTTGAAGATAGATGGGAAGCAGGGCATGCAACTGCAGAGGATGCCTACGTCAACTTCGACGGTGCTGGATTGTGTCAGCAGAGTGATTTGCCGGAGTTAGAGATTAGCAAACTTACTTTACTATGTTGACAGACATCAGGTTCCACGTAGCGTCCTGGCGAGTCCCATAATCAACTCTATAGATCAAGCCAACGATGCTCATGACGCAAGCGCTGGTCTCGGTATTAGTAAAGAAGCATGAGAAGACTGACAAAGACAAGGCTTACAGAGACCCTGTGAGAAAAATTGCCATCACCCCGATTTTTTTCCCTGTGGCAAGCTGCAATTTGGATACTGCTAATACTGGTATGAATAAGATAAAAATGTCACTGCCCACGTTCTTAACACCTAGAATGTAGTTTGACATGATGGCGAATCTGTGACCCTGAAGGAAACAGAAGAGCACCATTGTCGTAGAATAGAATACGAAACAAAACGCCATAGTAATGAGAACATTGATTTTAATAAACCGATTTGGCGAGAAGAGACGATAGAGTAGCAGCAGAAGCGAGAGCTTGACGAAGAAGATGCTCGGTTCCGTAAGGATAGCTGTAATACGGCTGAGCTATAGTAGAGTGTGTTAGGATCTGATTTCGCAAGGCACGCTCGAGTACTTACTCGAACATATTTGGGCAGCTCAGCGGCCGGAATATCCCACAAGTGGTTGCCACCTCCAATCATAGATACTGGGCAGCGTTAGTTCATTGGATTCCGATATCGAAACACTGGCTTACCGTATAAAATTATGGTGCTATACACTAGCTGAAAGACCTGATCTCAATCAGACATATAAACCGATAGCGATGGGCATCATGTGTTTGGAAATACCGTTCCTATAACGCAAGCGACTTGATATTCTTTAGCCATAGTTTCCATCTAGAAATCAAGGCCTACTCACGGTCGTCCCAGCCAATTGAGCGCGTGATCCATATTTTGGCATACAATCGTAGCGAGACAAAGAGAACCACCAGCGAGGTAAAGGTTGTGTAAACGACGATGTAAACATTTGTACGATTTCTGGGGTCGACAAAATTCGGAGTAACACCTGGTGGTGGTGGCATTGCCGGGATGTTTGACCAGAGCTCTGCCATGATGCAGAGAGAAAGCAAAGGCAGTAGTCAGAGGCGCAAGGGAGTCTTCGTTCGAGTCTCGAAAATCTCAGTCGTACAACACTTTATCAGTATAGACTGTAAATGTCCATTGAGAGGGCCATTAGAGTAAAGGTCAACGGCGGAGGGCGTCGAAACCTTTTCACGTAGACTGCCCAGATTTCATCATGAGTGTGTCGCCAAAACGAGCCAAAACGAGTTGTGCTGCGGCGAGCTTGAACCTGGAGCAATCTGCCGTGTCAACTGCAAGCATCGGAGGCTACTGCTGTCACTAGGAGTACAATAAGCTTTGTTTCACTAGGAAATCGAATTTCCGTGTTCTCAGCTCAACATCTTGAATCGCCTTCCATGCCCCTATGCACGATCGATACTTTACTAGATATTATCCACGTGCAATCTCAAGTAAGATCTGTTGAAACGGATTGTCAACATCACAACTTCTCGCCGCCACGGTCTGTCTATTGGACTAGGGGCCCTTTGTCTTTTCGCCCCCAACGGTAGTCGGTACGTCCCATTAGGGGAGGTCCTTGTGAATCAAAATGTCTCGTACTTTGTGTTCGAAACATGTCCGTGCCCTATTGACGATTTGCGGCCGCATATGCTTGTTACCTGCTATTGACATAAGTTCCTGCGCGTTACTGCAGAAGCCCATTCCACACACTAGGTAGCTGTTGATGGAAGTGTTTGTTGGTATATGAGGGTCAGAAGGAGTATGTGCATGTGTATATATTGATTGAACTACTCTAGGTAGTAGGGACTAACTCCCGCGCCCTATAGGGCTAAGCGAGATTGCCAACCACACAGGGGTAACAGTGTTTCCAACAGTGCTTAGGTCACATGACTATGAAGTTTACGGAGTAACGTTTGACAGGTACGGAAGTACCTAGTTTGTTTCCCATCCTTGACTCTTAGAGATCTTTCGTATAGGAACAACCGGAACTCTACTGAGTGATTATATGATCGCAGCGACGTCGTATCGCAATCATGGTCGACGTTGCGTCAATTATCATATCTGTTATCTCTCTCGTGGGAGCACTGGTTTCCGCAGGCATTGCTGGATGGTTCAACTTCTACACGGATGAGCGAAAGCGCCTTTCCGAGTCCGAGAAAGTTATATCCAAATACCGCGACCCATTACTCCACGCTGCAATCGATCTCCAATCAAGGTTCTACAATATCGCTGACCAGTATCTCCTGAGCTATATTCACGGGTCAGAAGATAGAAAGGATAATTTATTGCTATATACACCATTTGTGGTTGGACAGTACTTTTCTTGGTGGTACATCCTTCGCCGAAAAGCACAGTTCCTGTGCTTTTCTACGGAAAAGGACAACAAAGCCCTCGCGGATATGCTGGATAAAATCAAAGGCGTTTTCGGCAGTGACGGATATGAAGCCCTGGGTGCGCCATTCATGCTTTGGCGAGGTGAACAGATGGCTATCGGAGAACTTATGACGGTCAAAGACAAGGAGGATGGCGAGCTATACTGCATGGGTTATGCGGCTTTCAAACACAAGTGGGTGCACGACGAGTCTTTTCGCGGATGGTTCCATTCCATCGAAACTGGCATCCCGGTGCTTGCAAGGGCAAGCTCCCAGCACCATTCCATGATTCCAGACCACAGATTGCGGCGGTTGCAGCATTTACTACTGGACTTGACCAATATACTTGATCCCAAGAGGTTGCAGCTGGGAGGATCTCGCATCAGATATTGTGTTCCTGGTGCACCAGAATGCGATTGTTCGAAATGCAGTCCTCCTCGGGTCCAAGATTCTCACGAGAAAACTCAGGTCTAGAGGAAAGAATTTTGATACATGTCCATCACGGTGAGATTCGGTGCCGACACATGTGTTCTTTCTAGTGAAAGGCAATGTTCGTATTCCACGAAGGTTTAAGAAAGTGTGCGGCATTGCTGAGTCTTACAAATCCACTGTGCCATCGTTCGTAGTTTCGCTGGATCCCTTAGCTCACCAAGATACTGCCCGTAACGGTTTTCAGAGCCTTCGTACCACAATTCCACAGTTTGTCTGTGAATAATGGGACCCATTGCATGGAAAGCCGTGAAACAGCGATCTCTGGGTCCAACGCAATAGGTTCGGTTGGGTATGACACTGAGCGCTCCATACATAGATCCAAGTCTTTATGAGCAGGATTGATCAAGCGCATCTTATCGCTAGAAGGAGTCGTAATCGCTGACGACTTCGGCCTCGATATCTCAGAGACCTAAACCCAGATCTGCTTGATTCTCAACGAAAATAATAGAAAAGCTCATCAGACCCTTGGGGTAATGTGGTCATCCGCAAACCACGTCGGGGCAGGTAATGACATTCCTTTGTCCTGTATCAGGACCAAAGTTTGAACCTCTTGTGTCTGTTGAGCGAGACCGAAAATACATTGGGGTAGAAAGATATCAAATTTTGCGGAACTCGTGACAAAAGCACTTTGACCTTGAGCCTTGAAAGTCATTGCACCCAAGTGTCTTGCAGGCTTCAACATACGAGAACACACGTTTCAAGAAGGAAAGCAAAGCAACGTTGTCTGCCAAATCCCAAAGTTTCGCATTTTCTTACCTGTTCTGGTGTCGATCTTCATAACGTCGTACGCCTGTCTTTAAGACCTCCACTCCCCTCATCATCTGAATCCCTCCGTTCCTCCCCCTTCCCTTCCACTCTCAGCCCGCCAGTAATAGATCTTGTCCAACGCCGCACTTGTTTCAAGATAAAAAATGGGAGATCAAGACGATTGTGAAAACCCCTCCTTATTGAAGAACATCTCAATTTCATCGGGCCCTTGTGGATTTGCTCGGTTTGCTTATTGCCATGGCTGCTTGTAGACTTCTTGCCTTTCCGCTCTGTCCGCAAATTTTCATTATACCGATTCTTTCCGCAAGCCTTGATGCGAGGCATTGACGTATCAGCGGCGTCACTGCTATCGATACTGTTACTGGCCTTCGTGACGTGAAAGTGGCAATGAATCGGGATTGTTTTGAAAAGGGGGTGAAACTTTTACATGAAGCAGTAGCAGCGAAATTTTAAAGACAGGCATGCTGTATCTAGTATTGTTACTGTTAACTGATCGACACCTTGCTAAATATACCGCGTCTACATAAACCTCGAAGCTTGAAGATAGGGTCGCCGCTGCGACCAGCGACAGCTCCAACCCATTTCCGGAACCCAAACACACCCCCAATATCGAATACCATCTTAGTCAGGCGTCTCCGGCGAAAGAAAGCTGCCAGATCAACCCACCTCCAAGTCAGCAACGTCGCCAGACCTCAGAGAGCAAGAAAGCTTCAAAAACCCGTTGTGGGTTAGACTTACACCGCCTTTCTTGCCGATGGGCCTACTCTAGCAGCCGCAAGAGTTGGGGCATTGCGTGAGACAGAAGCCGTACGTGATCGTAAGCCAAAGCCGCGCAGCCGGTCTTGCAGGTCGTGACGCATTTCTCGTCCCAGGCGATGGCGGCGGTGGTGCTGATGAGGGCGAGAAAGATGGCTTTGGTGAAGTACATTGTGAATGTGTTGGTGTGGAATGTTGGGGCTGGTGTAGAAAATTTAGTGGGATTGATGTGGGAGGTGGTTGTATGGTGGAGAGAGTGGGTGGGTGAGGTTTACTACTGTATAGACGTTTGTGTTACGGGAGAATTTTTGCTCGCTCATCACGATCGTCTTGGACTTTTCGTTGTTGTGTTGGTTCCGTCGGTTAGGAGCTCCTGGCTTCTTGGACTTACCTTCCGTTGTTGTTGCTACTGCTTCAGCTCCGGCTAATCAAATCACTCCTCACTCCAATGTCATGGTCTACATGGAGTTTCCTAGGAATATCGAAGGAACGTCGGCGAAAAAGATGAAGTCTTTGCAAGTAAGCGTCATGAAGACAAGGAAGAAAGCCTTGAGCGATCCCTCCATCATGATGATGGGTCGGTGAGACTGTTTCGTCCTCGAGTATGCTGGTGGTTGTGCCTCCACCGAGCAGGCCGAAGGATGAGTTCCTGGAAATATTCCCAGCATGATCGGAATAAACCTCAGAAATGCTAGTTCAGTTCGCAACAACGCTCCCATACTGCTATCTCAGAAGGAACATCAAACCAACATGTTCCACAAATCACATCCTTTCCTGCCTCGAGGCAATATATGGCTGTGCCTCTTGCCGGTTCATTCTATCTGATACATTGCAACGCTAGCGAGCTGCAATTCAAACTGTTTAGCCAGTGATGTATCAGGTAAAATTGAATGACACGCGGTATTGCAACGTGGAGATCAACGTCAGGACGATCGGTGTAAAGGCAGCACACTGTTAGCTCATCCTCCCTTTGAGTTTTGTGTACACTCGGATCACTCGTTTGTCTAGTGCTGTCTTCTGTTCATCTATCTCATTGTCGTCTAGACGATTACGAGTATCACCCTCTACGCATTCAATTTCCACTTCCATTGTGCAGAAAAGTCCCGGGATTTGCTCGTCCGCAGCTGACAGCTTATCCGCTACACTTCATGTTCATGTCTTCGCGGCCTGCTTCCACAGGCTGGCAACGACCAGTCTGCATCTCGACCGCATTCGCAATTGCAGCTACCTGCTTAATCTTTCTTCTACGAAAACCTCTCATCCCGGACATGGGGCGGGGACGGAGTACTTGCGGACAATGTTTCGAACTGGACCTGCCTTTTGTCAAACACATAGAGCTTCGGGATGTTACGCCTTCTGGGGATGCCGCGTGGACTGCGCTTCTCACGGATAACGGCGGAGTTGCCCACGTGAAAGACCCCAAGACTGGATCAGTGGACAAGGTCGGCGTCTCCATTTTCCACCAGTTGCATTGTCATGACATGATCCGGAAAGAAGTAGGACGACTCCACCGTGAAGGCGGCCAAGAGGAAAGCTCCAGCGCGGAATCGCTGTTTCACCGCGAGCACTATTTGCATTGCTTTGACTATCTTGCTCAGGTGAGCGGATGTTGAGTATTTCATCCGATGTGTGAAGAGGCTGAGCTGTTCTGCAAGGGGATACTATGTTGCGCCGACGGCACCATCGAGCCTGCCGTCAGGAATGCCACGGAAAAGATAGACGCTATTGTGGGTGGAGTCCAACACCGCTGCCGCAGTACCGAAGGTCTATACGTTTTTTCGAAGGAGTCTGACGACTTGGTATGACTTGCCAGATGCGCCGGCGGCATCCGACAACAGGGCATGCAGATTCAAACCACGAACACTGGAATATGTCAGATCCGAGCGTGACCTTACATTCACTAACTGGTAACCAACTTCCCCCTCGATTTAGCTTCCGGAATCGAGGTAACGTTCGAAATGATGGCGGGAATTCATGATCGTGACTGATCCCATCAGCACGAGTAGACAAGTTTGAATATTGGGATACAAGACTGCAAGTATTAATACAATCTCTGCTTGGATCTGAGCCTGTTCAGAACCGTTTCTCATACGCAAACACAACTTATATACTATAGCCACCATCTCACATCTCACATCTCAATTGATGCGAACATTCTTGCTAAATCTTGAGATACCCAATTTGATTTCCCCGAGGAAACATTACTTTGATTCGACGACTTGAGTAAAAAAATCATCAGGCCCCTTCGCGACCATCGAGTAAACTCGATAAACCGGTTTTTCTCACGCAACAACCACGCGAAATCCCTACAGCCCAAATATCCCTTTCCCTTGAATGCGTGTCCCGATTTAAACCTGCATACCGTCTGTCAGCCTCTATGTACTCCCCATTCAAAACAAACCCAGTAAGCCCCCCAAAAAAAACCATCAACAAATCGCCGATATGAAAACTTCCCTTTTTGTTCCGTGTAAAAAGGGGTTTCGAAAAACATGCCCTTAATACTGGACTCTTTGCATTAAATTTTCATATTAGGGGTTTTTTTGTGGCGCTCTTGGGGGGAAAGGAGCTAGGGGTGTCGAGTTTTAGTAACGTACTGTATGTACTGTAGCACTGTAGTAAGAGGATACGGGGGAATCTTTTCAGTGTTTTTTCGTTTCGAGAAAGTTTGGACCTAATTCAAGCGGGCCTACATAAATTCGGCTGCAACCGCGTGGGTTGTCCTTACTCGGCTTTAAAAAGGAAACACGCTCCATAAGGTAGGTACATAACATGCTTTCCATACCTCGCGTCATTTAGCTCGCGTGTTGTTTGCTCTTTGGGCCTGCTTCGCAGTTAAGCTTTTTATATACGTGCTCAATGAATGGGGGTAATAACTTTTTCAAGGTTGGCTCCGTAGGTAGTCAAACCGGCTAATTCGCTCTACTGTACATATATATATGCTCGAATACATACGCGCGGAAATTCTACTCCATACCCAAAGCCTCAGTTTTGCTCCAATGCTCAAAGAACCAATTTGCCTCATGCATAAACTTCATACATGCTTCCCCTATCTTGTTAATAGTATGTATTTGCCACCGAGTTCCCTCGTTCAAAACCCCGACCCGTTGCGCGCGGGTGTAGTCCAGTCATATGTATCAGCACTTCATACCTAACAGACAGCTGCAAGACGTGCACGATTTGCGATCGTTCAGCTTTGCCAGGATTCGCTGCACGATGGCTTGGCCCGTGGCGCTGTCGGGATTGTACGCCTGCTGCCACGGCGTCTCCCAATGCTCGGACGAATAGTATGGGAGGATCCGGCCAACATGACCGAGGTCCAGCCGCTCAAAACTTTGCCGACCCGATCCCGCCCCAACTTCGATCCTGGTCAGCTGCCTGATGACGGTGTCGTCCTCGTCGAATGTGCCGTCGTCCCTCCAGGATGGGTAGGCGAGATTGATGAGATAGGGACGGTCCATGTAGATACCGGTCGCCTTCAGGACTTTGGCGAAGCTGATCAGGGACTTTCCAGTTCGCGCGTGGTCCACAAGGACTACGCGATTGAACCGCTTGGCCGAGAAGGCCGGCCGGAGGATGCTGGCTGTGAAAGCGTCGAGCTGAGCTTGGGTAGGCGTTTTGCCCTCGTCGTAGGGTCTACCACTGTAGGGGATGAGCTGCGCGTTGCGGTTTTCCTTTGCGTTAAAGGCGTAGAAGAAGTAGCTATGTCACGGTTAGATCCTGGATGTGCGGAACAGGCAATTCCTACTGACCTCGCGGTATTTCCTAGAAACAAGACAAGGTCTCTCCGCTTCGACCATCGCAGAATCTCCCTCTTGGTACTGAAGATGATGTTAAGATCCCCATCATCGAAGCTCTCTCCGGACTGCTGCTCCGACGGAAGCCCCTTTGATGAGAAGACTCTCATGGTGAAGTGGGCACCCTGAGTGTCCGCAATGGAAGCAGTGAACTCATTATCCCTGTCCCAGCGCGTGGCGAGGTCCGTAATGACCCCCGATATGGCTGTGAGGAGGGCAGCATTGATGGGCGGGTCCTCGCGATCCGGCACGGTCCGTCGGAGCTCAAGCTTGAGATGGTATTTAGTAGTTGGCCAGAAGTCGAATTGGGGCAGATTCCAATTATCCTGATCCACCGCCAGACCCTCCACGAAACGGGCCAACTCTGGGGCCATGCCGTGGTACTCAAAATTGATAGCGTGTCTACCGATCTGTCGACCGATATAGAGAGACAAGGTCAGATCCGTGCCGGGAAGGGCGTGAACTTCAGATGGTTTGACGCGACGTTGCAGCGGTGTTGCCCACTTGAAGCTGGACAGGGACGATGTGGAGTCGTCACCGCTACAGGTTGTAGTCAAGGTCAGAGTGATCAGCAAGCATGCCAGTAAATGCATCCATGTTCGACCCATAACGTCTAGGTAAAAATATGAAGATGGAAGACAAATTGTCGGCAGTGCTTGCATTCATTCACATCGAAGGTATGTTATATAGGCTGGGTAATAGGCATAGAAACCCTGCGGGATAGAACTATTGTCATGATTAGAGAATCATAGTAAAAATCAATATTATTTGACAGGATAATAGAGAGACAGCCATGTTTCACACTGCGCATCCCCAGAGTAACAAATTCATCGACGGGCGGCGAAGCTGCCGCTCTCTATCATGAGATTCCGTCAACCGTATTCGCTGGCCCACACGATCAGTGCGCGTGACCGATCAAGGAGCATGGTGTCGATCCTATTGTTTAATCTGTAAGATATTCCAGAGTTAGAATCATGGTGCTTCTCATGTCTCTTCTCGAAACCTGACATCCCCCGTTTTGATGATGAGAGATCATGGCGCGTATATACATAAGCTAGCGTCAAGGGCGTTTCACAGGTTTCAGGTAGTGAGTACTGTAAGGTATCTATTTTAAGGTCCCCGCGGGTATACAGTAACTAAATATGTACATGCAATTCCAGGGTTTTCCTCCCTCCCCAGCATCATTCTCTGGGCGTGGAATGTCCCTTGTCCGCGTTCATGTACTGCCACCGATTCTTGTCACATACTGATAATGCCTATCGGTTTCCATCTTACAATTGTCTTGCAATTGACTGCCGTTGATCGTTCCTGACGTTCAAGAGACCTTCTCATTCATCGATCCCTGGGGTGCAACCACAACGGGGGCTTATCCTCCTATCCTACGAACATGCGATAGCAGTCTATTAAAGAGATATTGAGCTGAGCGTTGATGATGAGCTTGGAGATTACGGGTCACAAGCTCAGCTTCATGTTTGACGTCTCCGGACAAATTTCGCTTCCCGTCGAATATTCTCACCCCACATCTTGAAACGCTCGTCGCGAAGAGTTTTGGCACTATCAGCTAAATACCCAAACCTCCTTCATGCTTTCCAACGTGCGATGAGCCGTCTTGGCCAAGTAAAAGTTTCCGAATCACTCCTCATATCAAATTTCGAATTCCGGAAAAGTTGGTTCGGAGCATGGATGATCGCTGCACCCACCCTCTCTCTGGCTTGTGATGACTGATCTCACGACAGCAATAAAAAGTCTTGCGTTTTAATGTGTGAAATGTCGCAGTTACTCCCCATCGATTTCTTCTTTTCGTTCTCCAAAATTCATATTGAATAGACAAGGCACCTGGACATATCTGCGCACATCAGGTTGTAATTGCAAACGTATCTCATTCGTGCAAGTAGCCTTTCTGACGTTTCTTCCCAAAGTCGCTGCCATAGCGACATTACCAATTCCTACAGGTGCTGCCATCTATTTCCTCGTGTTCTTTCTAGGGCATCTCCGTGAGGCAACAACATTTGCGGCCTACGAGGTTCAAGACCGATGCTTGACGTTCGCTTGTGATCGGGACTTATGCGATACCTGTGCTGGTCCCAAAACCAACGGCTCTTGCTACAATACCGGTGCCCCGGCACCGGGTCCGAAATGCTCTCCTGAGACGCTATGTGCGACGCCCATAGCAGGTGGCTGTCGCCAGGATGTCATGTGCAGGCCCAGCACCTATCGAGTTGCAGACGCCGGCCGTATCAATTTTCTTGATGTGATCAGCCTCGACGGTTTCGAAATCAGAGCGTGGAGTGACATTGACTCTTCGACGACGACCCCTTTCAGTTGTTCAGGAGCCTTTTGGTCGACTCGTAAGACGGGTCTGCAGCAAGTCACGGCAGCCGAGCCTCTGGTGTGTGTATCGATTGGGCTTCCGGGTGACTACCTGGCGCTCCCTATCACTGCTGCTATTAATACGCCTGCGCCTGTGCAATCGGGAAATATAATCGACTCTAGTGCAGCCAAATCTGCTCTGAGCTCGAGCGGTTCATTAGCCCAAATGATTCAAGACGACGCAGCCAAAGCAGCGGCAGTGGCTGGCATTGGCGGTGTCGATGCCATGAAGCCAAAGTCGCCACGGCCATTCATGTTAAACAACGCGACTGACTCAGTCGCAGCGAGCATAACCGGAGTGGGACTCGGCACAGATATCACCAAGGGCACGAAGACGGGCGCGAACGATCCGACAAGCTCAACCGTGGCACCCCCAGAAGCCAAACCTACTGCAAACCTCACCATGAACATTGGGCCTGACGGCGAGGTCCTGTTCGACATAGCCAGTGTCTGCAGAAGAAGAATGCCACCGAGCTCATCGATGACCTCCATGCCAAGCAGCATGGACTCGACATCCATGACATCAACCTAAATTGACTCAACGACAGTAACGTCCATGTTGACGTCGGCTTCTTCCTTTTCAAATAGCATCGACACCCCAAAACCTACAGGTCCTCCCAAAGATGCCGGACCAGGCAACGAACTTTCTGGAAATGCCGAAGCCGGAGCCGCTGGTGCTGCCGCTGGCGTGAACGGTGCGGCGGGGATTAACGTTGGTGCTGGGCTAGCAGCAGGCGCCGCTGCCGGTGCTGCAGTAGCTGGAGCTGTTGCTGGTGTGGCAGCAGGTGGGGGTTCAAATAGTTCTGGACCTACCACGTCTCAAATTCAGCCTTGCCGTCAACACCTGTGCCCTAAGTCAACTCAGTAATACCTATACCACCGACCCTTTCTGCGCCTTCGTCCTCGACTCTATTATCGAACATAATACCATCATCTGTAGCCACCGCGGCGGGCGCTCAAGTCGCGCAAGATGTCAACTCTGTGCTGTCAAAATCATCTACTTCAGCCACTTCATCAACATTGGTATCCTTCACGCGTCTATCCGACATCATACCATAATCCGTTGCTGCCGCGGCAGAAGCACAAGTGGCACAAGACATCAACCCCCTTCAAAGCAAGTCTTCCAGTCTAATCTCGTCACCAATCTCAACATCCTTTCCTGTAGCTTCAAATCTCATACTCTCTTCCGTCGCCGCGGCAGCAGGCGCCAAAGTTGTATCCGACATAAATTCTCTTCAAACCAACTCTCCTCGAGCAGTCCCACCAAGAGCCTCGTCCTTTACCACCATCTCCGTCAAAGGTCGAATCTAGCAGATAAGCTTTGACACTGCAGAGCTGGGAAGCTCGAAAAAGCTGGTCAGGAAAGGAAGAAAATGAACCCACGAACATGTTCATAACTTAATCAGGCCCCCAAAACCCCTACTCTTGACACGGCCTGTTTGAGGTGCTTCTTTCACATGGCGAATGGTCAATATACTCGCTCCGCACTCTGATCTTGTTTTCATTGAAAATCGTGCTCCCATTACATACTAAGCTTGACATCTACGTGTCCTTTGTCGAGTAGCCCAAGAAATTGACTAATGAATATAAACATTCAAGAGAAGATGTCAAAAGCAGTCCACCCACGTCCCTGACCGTCATTACGAAGATGGTGAACGCCTGTCGTATCTGGCTCGGTATGCCTAGACGTTGTTCTCCGGGGCGGCAGTGTTGGGGTAGGTTGGCCCGTCTACGCTGGGATAGGTCGAGCCATTGATAGGACCGTTGTTGTCACCATTACCGTGATGTTTCTCCCCATTTTGGTCCGACGTTGGAGGTCCCTCCTCGTAATCACGGATGCGGAGTCTAGCTGTACATAAGCATATCACTCAACTCACATGAAATCAAGCAGCAGAAGAAACTTACCCGAGTCTGGCCGGGTCGATGCCACGATGTCCCCATATAAGGAGAGCTCCAAAGCCGGGCTTTGCCAACACGTCCAGGACGCCGTAGAAAGCGGCTTCCGAGTCGGGTGAGATAACGTTGCCACCTTCGCAGAGGCCCCATGCTACGGGATAGAGGAACCAGAGGGAAAGGGTCCAAACGCCGCAGAGGAGGAATGTGCGGTGGATGTCGCTGCCGAGGGCTTTCGCATACTTGGGAGCGACAAAGCCGACGTTCCATACTATGAAGAGGAATGCGGCACAGCCAAAAGAGTAGAGCCCCCACTGAGTTTCATTAGTTTTGCTTAATTTGGGCGGATTATAATGGGATAAATGAAATACCTTGTATCGAGACTGGATGAGAGCACCGACAAGACCGGTAACAACCATGATCTCGTCCATGAGTATAGTGTACAATATAGTCGGCCATGGAAGACCAGCCGTGAGAAGAAGATCTAATAGAAGGAGCGGAGTAGTGATAGCCCTATGCCAGATTTCAGTCATCACAGCTGTTTATCAGTAAGAGGGAAGGGTCACATACCAGTCAATGTATCGAACGTAAAAGATCTCACGGTTCTGGCCATGAACAAGCGGGTTGGTTCGGAAAAACTCCACTTGAATGGGAGTCCAACCAAGGTTCGAGCCCATGCAGAAATAGGCAATCGTGGCAACCATAGTTATGGCGGCGGTAATGTAGTGGAAGATGCGGTCGGAGCGAGGTTTCATGGCAGAAAGAGCAATGAAACAAATGGTAGCGACGCCCATTATAGCGGTTGCAGCCTGATTGCAATGTGAGATTTCCCCTGAAAATGGCTGCAGTTGTGTCAAAGGAGTCATACATAATACCAATCGGATCCGTGCGTGGTGATGGCAATCTGGGCAGTCCCACCACGGTTGGTGTTACCATTGACGGCTAAAGCGTTGTTTCCCATGGCGCCGGGGGCAGAAACAGATGCGCAAGAGCTTCGGATGGCAATGAAAGAAAATTAAAACGGTTTTCGAATAACCCAAGTCTGATCGTCCGCTTGGCAGGCTGTTCAAAGAACGGTGATGAAAAGAATGGAGGGGCTACTCTATATATATGTGACGACAGCTGTTGTATAAAATAGATGAATCGCCCAATAGGAAGTCCAGGATCGAGTGCAGAAGGAGACATCACAGCTTTCTGGAGAAGAAACGGAAGATATGCGAAATTCTCAGTTCGGGAGTAATACCCCTGCTCCCCACGGTCCGCATGGAGTTTCTCAGCATATCTGATGTCCCAAGAGCCAATGGATTTTACGTGACATGGCAATCGACACGAATTGAACATGATTGGGATTGTGGGTTCGAGAAGTCCCAACAAACGGGCTTCCGGAAACGTCCGCCAGTACGGCGATACCTCCGACGTAAAGCTTGATCTGACGTCCCTCCTCTATTTGGGAGTACAGTACTGTTGACATTGTGCCCCTTGAGCGTATCAGTTCCGGCAATCCCGAGAGAAAAATAACGACTAAGAGCCATATTCGTACGAGTAGAGCCCGTCTCTGTTCCGTCCGCAGCCGTCATCTGTAAAATCTCGCTCTTTCCGGGGAACAAGACCTTACGTGGCCACCAACGTCATATCTTCTCTTCGGTCGGATCGCACGGAATTGATACCTCAGGTACCTACTGTATGTAGCTACTTCGTATTATCTAACGAGCCTAAGGATATATTACATGTGGTAAGTTTGGCAATGATACCTCTGATAGCCGCTTATGCCGACGCTGCTAGCGTGCAATTCGAACTAGTCAGCTTTAAACCGCCATTTGTCGAACTTGTGTAGATGCAATATCGACAATAGAACTCCTAATCAACACAGCACACGTGTGGCAGCTTCCATGTGGAACCGATCGAAGTTCAATCAGAACGATGCAGGTCTGCAATGACTCACCAATGGAATCCGAAATCAGTCTCATCGCGCTACGTTGCGAGATGTCGAGATCGAGATCGAGATACAACAGCGAGTGTTGAAACAGAACTTGCCTCTTGAGCCCTACTTTGCAACCTCGTCTCAGCTCAGCCTGCTGCAATCGACTAGAGCTCTATGTTGGAATGCCCAGGCCGAAGGTTCGAGTGCCAAATGAGGCAGCATGTCTTGTATATCGCGGTAGCTTTCAAAATCAAGATACACTTATTTGTTCACAGAAATGATAATAAGCCAGCTGATAACAGTAGACAAGTCTGAAGCTCGAGGCAGGCTACGGGCCGCTCCGTTTCCGACAAAAGATCCCTCGTGACCGCGCTCATGTCTTGCGGTCATGTGAGGGATGGAAATATTTGTTCCGCGAACAATGCAGTGGTAGGAAACCTATAAGTCGAGGATCTGCTTCGTGTTAAGACAGTTTCTGCATTCAACCTATGGCTTTTCGGAGGACGGACTCGACGCTTCCTTTTGCTGAACATATAATAGGAGTTGCTCAACGTTTCTTGTCAATGGGGCTTATAACCCTCAACAACATCGTTTGGTTTCCCTCAAACTATCTTATGTCCATGAACTTGTTCATTCCATTAATACATATTATCGATGGGTATGTTCAGCGTCACTTGAGTGCCATTGTACCATCATCGACTCTTCGAGCCATGCGCTCCCGGTGTGCCTTATGCGCTTTTACGATAGAGTTCTATCTCTCATGAGACGCTGAACTCTTCTTAGTCGGCGACCCTAGCTGGGGTTCCTTCTAGTCCTCAAATCAAATCAACGCCAGCTTCAAAGGAACCTACCAAACCCCCCAACTCCTACCAATCTTGCCTCTCATTGGGAAGGGACTACACGGTGCAGGGTCCAAGTCCTTGTTAGGCAAGGCTGTGACCGTTTTATCAGAAACTGCTTACACGAGCGTCGACATGCATATACTATACTATGTACTTGCCTGGATGATAGGCCACCTGAACAAGGATCCAGATAGGGAGCTGAAAGAGCGATAATTATGCTGGCGAAATCCTCGTCGGAGGCGTTACGTAGGAGTAAAGTGTCCGACTATCAGCGAGAGGAATTAAAACAGTTGATCAAATCCAGTGACCATGCGAAGTATGGCCACACACTGTCGAGGACACACACACCACATCAGCAGTCAGTCCTTGGGCCATTGTTGTTATTATTGCGGTGATACGAGCACCGATGGGATTTCCCGAGACAGATTGCGCAACAGGGACCTGGCAGTTATCCGTACCCCGCACTTTCGCTCCAAGTCTGTACTGTATGTATTCGCTTACTACAATTGACGTATTCTAAGTGAAATATATGTATGTTTGGCGCTACCGAAAGGCGGGGGGTATGGCGGACGCTGAAAAGCTTGTTTTCTTATCGGGCCATAGAAAGCACTGCACGAATTTGTATAATGCGCGTACCGAGGGATGATTTAAGTATGTACCGTAATGCAACTTCATTGGGATCTATCGACATAAGGTACTGTAGTACGGAGTACGGTAGTATCTGCGTTGTTCTGTTGTTCTATGCCTGGTTGGACACGCATTCCCCTTCCCCGCGATACTAAACTGCTAAGGGAATTCCTTAGTTGGACGCAATGACGCCATTGTTTATTCTGACAACTCAACTCCAGGAAGCACCTCCGAGACTTTAAAACAACATTCTAACTACTCGAGGACTTCCGTGTTGGAATTCATGATAGTTTCGCAATTGCTATCTCATGGATCATGCGAGAGAAGATGTTGAGCTCCCAGCAGCAAAGCGAAAGCGAACCGGCAAAGCATGTGATCCATGTCGAGAGAAGAAAACCAAATGCAACGGCCGACAGCCTTGCGGATCGTGCGTGTTGTATGAGCACGGTGAGCGAAGATATCAAACCGATACGTGGGTGAGCTGTCGGAACTAAATGCCCCATCAATTCCAGAGTGTACATACGACCAAATTCCCAGGCGTAGACTTGCGGGACCCACGTACATCGCCCGGCTCGAGGCCAAGCTGCATCGCCAGGAGCGACTACTCAAGCAACTCATCCCTGGAATCGATTTAGAGGATCCGAATCTAGACGGCTCAAGCTTAGCCCGACGAAAAGCGCATTCAAAATCCAACGGTGTTCCTGTCCTTGAGAATACACAGGCAGCAGATAATCACTCCGATACTGGCCATCCCGAACAAGAAGCCTTCTTAGACTTAGAATTTGACTCGAGCGGGCGAATGAGTACCGAGGATCGAGGCCATTCCGATTACCACAGCACATTTGCCGGATTGTCATTTCTCCAACGTATGAGGGAGCGATGTTGGAAGCTCTTCGACGATGATGGCGAGAAGAAAAACTTACCGTCTTTGCCGCCCTTGAAAGAGATCTTTAGCTCAGTGAAACCTCCGCCAAGCGGCTCCAAGTCAGCGGCGGCGTTGGAAAACTCCGAGGTACTCCCTTCCAAGAACACCGCTCGGCAGCTTGTAGCCATCACGCTCGATGATGCTTGTTGTCATCTCAGGTTTATTCATAGGCCTACCTTTAACCGGCAGCTGGACCGGATCTATAGTCTTGAGCCCGAGTCTTATAGCGACGAGGAACACGAGTTTTTGCCGTTGCTGTATGTCATATTGGCAATCGGGGTACTGTTTTCCAAGGAGGATGCCGACAAACTTGGCATTGAGCGCATAAGGTTTGAAGGGTACGCGATTCGACAACATAAATTTTGCTGGTGGCGGATAAGTTTGCTGACGATGAATTTTCTCAGATCCAAGTACTTTCGGGCTGGCCAACGTATCATCGATATCACAGACTGCCGGACGCTTACGTCGTTGCAGACTATGATTGGCATCATTTATTATCTTCAGTCTTCCGCGATGATGTCTGCATGCTATTCTTATACATGCGTTGCAATAGCTTCTGCCTTGCGTATGGGACTCCATCGATCTCAAGCTTTCAAGGACCTCACTCTAGTTGAGAATGAATGCCGAAAGCGAATATTCTGGGTTCTGCGGACCATGGATACTAACGTAACGACAATGCTAGGCCTTCCAAGAACTCTTTGTGACGAAGACATTGATCAGGAGCTACCGCTGGAAATTGATGATGAATCTATTACTGATCAAGTATTGCAGTCACCAGCGGCCGAACCTCATACATCAACAATGGCGGCATCAAACGCGCACATTAGGCTTGTCATGATAACTGCCAAGGTCGCCAAATACATCTACAGTACCCACCATGGTGCAAGAGGTCAAACAGGCTCGTATCGAGTGGATTATGTGAAAGTTATCGAACTCGAAAATGACTTGACCAAGTGGTTTGATCAACTCCCGACCAAGCCAAGCCGAGATGGCGTTATAACGCCTAATTTCCGAAGGTTAGAAGATGCTGGACCGTTTTTCTATCCGTGATTAACATTGCGCTTAGGGTCCAACTGCTCTTGAGAGTAGCATTTGCCCATGTACAGATGGTTCTCTATAGGCCATTCCTACATCACGTAATGAATTGCCCGTCGGATCAGCCAGCGAATCCAAAGTCCTACGCCTGTGCATCTGCTTGTGTCAAAGCGGCTAAGCAAGTCATCCGACTTGTTGGAGACTTGAACGATCATGGCCTTTTGAACGGTGCATACTGGTTTACGGTTTTCACCACGTTTCTTGCAATCATGTCACTTGTTATGTACACCATAAACAATCCAGATGATCCTCAATTAGAAGAAATCCTTCATCTTGCCGAAAGTGGGCAACAAATCCTCCTTGGTCTATCGATTCGAAGCCTTACTGCAGATCGTTGCGCGGCTTTTCTAACGGTATCTTTATGAAGCGTTTATTAAGCCTTGTTTCAAAGACTAATGCGTTGATAGCCGTTATTCAACAAACTACAAGCTAGCCGCAAGCCCGCAAACGCAGTTACGGCCGTGAGTAATGACCCAGCACCTTCACAACTTCGAAACGGACCCTGGGACCAATGGCCAATTTTCAGAAAACTGGATAATAGTCCACGACCGCACGTTCATCACGATTCATCGCAAGAGAGCGAAGGAGGTGGATCAATCAGAGCCGAAACAATCACACCCACGCACACGTATTTCTTGGACGATCCCTTTCAATTCCCCCTTCCTCAAGGGATGCCTGAGCAACAGCAGTTTCTCGATGCAAATCAGCAGCAAGATCCACATGCCATGTTTTACACATCCATGGACCCTTCTGGATATATCGACCCGTCGATGCTTTCGGAAATGCCCATAGAGGATGGCACCAGATTCTTGGCTGGTACGCCAACTCATTGGCTTGAAAATGGATACATGCGCCCGGTGGGCCAGAACAGTACTGTATTCCCTAATTAACCCGTGGGAAGCGTGTCAGCACTGCAGGATTTTCAGCCAAATCATGCGACATCGAATGGCACATTTCCCTTCTCTTGACAGGCATCGAACGCCACTGCCAATTGATCCGCCCACTTATCTCCTATTACGATCTAACAAAAGCTAATCTAAGAGTCCGAATTTCCTGCGAGCCCGTTACTAGCCGATATCTATATCTCTAATATACCCTGATTGGTCCAAGATTTCATTTCCGAGAAGACGTAGACATAAGCCCCTCAAAAAGGAAATCAGAAAAAGCGTCCAGTGACAGATAGAGCTAGTCTAAACCTGCAAGTTCCGTATGGTAACGTCGGGCAGGAAATTGGCAGACTCGTCATACTCTTGCAATGACCTATGGCACATCTGCACCTACAAATCTTGAGAAGCGTCAACCGAGACGATGGTTGGTTTCTTTCAGATCAACTGAGCAATTCGGCGGATAGCCCTTCAAGTCCTTGCCACCAGCTGCCAACGCCTAGCCTTTCGAAGGAACCGTCTATCTAGGTCTCTTTATAAATACAGCAGCTTAATGTTCATCTATATAGCGCTATCGACCGTCTCGGTCCAGGGCGCTGGACATGACAGAATCTATCCTACAGTACATTCCTCCCAGGGATTCGGCCAGGCTTGTCAAACAAAACATATACATCCAAGAAGCAACCCACCCACCCAAAACCATCGCACATCATCATAAATATCAGATCATTCCAAATCACCCTACGCACCACTCATCCAACAATTCAACCTTTCCCTCGCTCTTCAGTTTATGCCTAAACCCTGTCAACCACCTCGAAATTCCTATTACTACATCCGCACCCCCCATATGAACAAAGTAACCTATCACACCCCCACCACCCCCTCCCCATATTCATAAACTCCACAGACACCCTTTTCCATTTCCTCTCTTCACTACCTTTAAATCCACCATCCAACCCCCCCCCCCCCCTCTCCTTCATTGCCACTCACCAAAACCAGCTCCTCCACCACTACCCTCCTTTTTCGAACTTACATCCCCCTTTTCCCCAACCCACACAACCATCCCACAACAAACCTTACGCATCGAACCATTCTTATAAACAAACGTGATACGACCGGTAGTGTTCTAGCTTCCGCCAACCGATCCCCATAGAGTACCTTGTGCTTATGTATAACCAAAGCCTGCCTAACCGACCCCCCGAAGACATCATCCCCCAACCAACACCACCCCCACAACACTCAAACAACCCCACCACCTCCATCTTCTCACCCACAACAGACCCTCTGCGCTTATGCGTGCAGGGGAGGTTTCGAACCAGCCGAAAAGCTGGAAATTGACGTTTTTACAGTAGAGCGTGGCGGCTATGATGAGCAGCGCGGTTTGTAGGCGGGAATTGGGGAGGAAATGAAGGGGGGGGGAGGAAGGCGAAGAAGGATGAAAAGAAAGGAAGGAAGTCAAATCTACCCGCAACGCACGTTTTCAATTCTCTTCTTTCTCTTCACTAACCCCCCCCCCTCAATATCCTTGCCTTTGCCCTTCCTTCCCTAGTCCTCGTTCCAATCCCTACTTACATTTTCCCTCAATCACCACCCCATGCCCCGTGTTCAGTCTTTTGCAGATTAGCGGGGGTAAAGCCCGAGAGGATTGGGGGGGGAGGGAAGATAAGAGGATGTTGGTGTGGTGGGTTGGTTGGTGGTGGGGATTGGATTGGAGAATGTAGGGATTTAGTGTGGTGCAGGAAGGGGGAAGAGAGCCGGGAATTGGGGTGTGGGACAGAATGGGGGAAGGGGGGAAATCGGTAATAGAGGGGCCAGTTATGAAAGTGTATGTTTTTGTCGCTAGGGAATGGGGGTGAGAGAGATGATGAGCGATGATGATGATGATTGTGGTTGTCGAGATCGAAACGAAGAAAGAAAAAGCTTCCTTTTGATATCTTGTTTTTCTTCGTTTCTGCGATCTAGAAGTTTTTTTTTTTTTTTTTTGGAGTTTTCCCAATTCGATCAAAAGTACATAACCAATAACGCAAAAATGGGCCGATGATTTTTTTCCCAGGCGAGATCGTTTTTTTGTGTATATGTACGTATGTATCGTTCATTTTTAAAATGCTGTAGACACTACTCTGCAGAAGTGGTTTTTTTTTTGAAAGAGAGAGATAAAAGTCTCGAGGGAAGAGGGTGAGGAAATGTGACGTCCGTGGGGTCGGGGTGGGGAAGATGGTTTTGGTTGGTGGTTTTTCATATGTTTGTTTGAATGTATGTACGGAATGTAAAGGGTGCATGCATCTTTTTGCAGATTTGTTTGAGATATGATCATTATTAGATCATCGAATTTTTTCGACGAAAAAAGTTCTCCTTTGATATGCATGCCCTTCCGATCTGAAACGGATCTGTTAGTAGTCTTGCCGGTTAGGGGGAGAGAAATTGGTTACTGCAACTGTTGTGCTGTTGTGCTGTTGTGCTGTTGTGCTGTTACTGTTAGGATCATCTATGTACTGTACTGTACTGTATATTGTGTGTGCAACGAGCTTCAAAGAAAGATGTAGATATAGATATAGATGTAGAAAAAATGGACTCTCTCTTTCGTGAATGGCTCTTGCGTTCGATAATCGGTGCAAAGATAACCGGTTGGCTTTTGAGCATGATACATATATATTAGTGTCAGTGGAGACTGCAATACGGTGAAGCCTATTAGGGAAACCGATTTTCAACTCTCTTCCAAAAGGTCATGAGGAAGCGCCCTCCCCCCCCCCTTTACCAAAAGTGCAGCTGAACCCATCTGCTTTGATCAGTGTTTCCAGTTCGCTCCGGGCATATCGCATTAGCAATGCCCTTGGCTGTTCGGTACCGTACTTCCAACCAGCCGTTCTGGCGTACGAGTACCTCAACAGGGTGACAATACCCCAGGTGCGATTGTGGTAGAGTGTGAATGCGGCGAGTGTCCCATGGAGCTGATGGACGGCCAGGGCCTTGAGCGGCGGTATATCGTACTGCTCTGCGAACACGAAGATTCGGGCATGGCAAAGGAAGACATCTGGGTAGTCTTCAGCCGGTTCGCGATTGGCCCTAAGAGGTACGGGATTGTGAATAGTCTCAGAGACCGGGCTTTTGAGCAGAAGGAAGGCCTCTTTAAAGGCATCCTTGGACCGGTAGAACCTGGCACGTATTGAGAGGAACTCTTGCTTTTTTTGCCGTAGCGAGAGAGGCTAGAATTAAAGGGCCATCGTTCTTGAAAGTCCAATGCTTGATCGTTTTCGGGAAGATCCCGCTCACTGGGTGCTTCATCTCTCGGTGCACCTAGATAGGCTTCGTGATAACTCCTCTCACTGGTAGGTCCTTCGTCCGTTATTCTAGGGGCCGGGACCAGGAGCAGCTTGGGAACTCGCTGCCTTAAGGATTTCGGAGTTTGCAGCTACGTGATAGCCGTTGTGTGCCTATTGGCAGAAGCGAACAAATGTCTCCTCGCTGACGTCCTCGAGTTCCGCTGAGCCTTTCTGTGCCTTTAACATGGGTCCATGGACTAACGATCTAAAGGTTTCGAATGATGAGTAACCAAGGCTGAGGAAACATAACAAGAGGTCCCTTCGACGATGAACCGGAAGAGTTTGGAAATGAAAACACTGTAAAATTAATGTCATGATGTAAACGGCGGTAGTGGATGGTGCTTACGACTTGTTTAGGATAGACATCTATAGGCAAATCCCAGTGAGATGTGGTGCCCCAAATTCGGAGTCTCGGGCTATAAAAGCTACTGGAAATGCAATGCCTCCGAATATTAATAACAGAGTCTCAGTCGAATGAAAGTCACTCAAAAAGTGGGAGCTTGTGAGATATATGTAAGTCAGAGGGCTGACTCTGGTAAGGTCTGTTGGGCTGATCCTGCAAGGCATAGTGTCACCGCAGGTAACCAGTACATCCGTTACAGATTCCACTGGAATTTCACTACTGCTGCGACAGAGCGAAGTCCGTAGTATTAGGTTCACTGGATATTCCTGTAACAGCAAAAACGTCATATAAAAACTTGCATTGGCGATTGACAGACCCACATGCAAGCGCATGGGTATATAGCTCCGACCGTATACGCAGTTCGAAATATTTAATAGTGTGAGCATCGGCTCGAATACGATTGTCTCCTACCTTTACGTTATCCCACGAAACAAGTTCAGACTAACTTTCTTGGTCCAACGTAGCTAACGACAGACCGACCAGTTGGTTGTTACTTGCTTTCGAAGCAAATATAGGGCCCAAGCTCTATTTGGGCCGCTTCCTGCCATAATGATGTCAATCTATGTCGGCTTAGTTGACTTGATGGGCAGAATCTCGGTTACAGTAAAAATCGCGATTGCCGTTGGAACCAATGATTGGCATAAGATAAATCGTAAATATATTTAGTACTATATTGGTAGTCCAACTAAACCGAAGGTTGCTGCTGCCCGTTCTGACAAGGTTGACTTCTCTCTTTCTCAACTTTCTTTTTGTAAATCAGTGTTTTCGAGACATTGTAGAAAACCAGCACCAACAGTACGAAGGATACGAAGGCAACCACAATCAAAGGCGTGAGAATTGAAAAGACTGTAAAGCCATAGGAGGCATCCTGAAACCTCGAGCTCCCCTTCAGCTGATCGGTAGCCAGCCCGACTTGCATAGCAGAAAGTACGACAGTTATATAGAGAAAAGCAACGGCCAGCCAGGCAAAATTGCGGGTTAAGAATACGCTGAAACGGTTATAACCATAGAGATACCCTCTCATGAAGTCTCGGAATGTTAGACGATAAATCCAATTAACCCTACCTAATCGAAGTTCGCCATATTCATAGCGTGCATTGAAATTGTTCAAGCTTTCGTAATCGACCGTGTCAAGGAATGCGCGGGTAAATGTTACCCAATCCGTCCACGTCATCCAAGATGGTAGCAAACCATGATCCTTTGCAATCTTGAGATCGCTTTGGTAGCGGACTAACCAAGTGTACGAGAGAAGAAGGCCGCAAGCGTTTTTGTGATCCTTCTGGTTGCCGCACAAGTTCCCCGTCCAAAAGTCGTGATCCATCAAGAACTCTGGAAGCGGCTTTATGAAGATTCGGGACCTTTGCCAGAGCAGATGCAAATCTATCTGCTCTGTGACCAGTATCTCACGGTCTATCATCTTTTGCTTGTAGAGAGGCCGAGCACACATTGGCCGGCCGGCAAGCCAAAGCCATTTGTGGATGTCATTTAGCCTCGAGACGTCGAGTTCCCACTCAAGGTATTCTTGAAGATTATCATGCCGTACTCGCACTGTTTGATGTTTCTTATTCTGGAATACGACAGGTAGATTCGACAATCGTTTCTCTTGCACATTCCTAGCCTCGTCCTGCGCGTTGTCGAGGTGGACACTTTCAAATCGGACAAGACTGGCTTCTGGAGGGAACGGAGCGCGCATGAACTACATGATATTAGTATATGTAGGACACATGGAAGATGACAAGAACATACCGCGTCCGTCGCCATGTTGTTTAGGCATGAAGGCGAGGCTGGACTCCACTGTAATTATCAACACGTCCGAATTAAGCGCCCTCGGCGTTCTGCAGATTGTGCTAGAACCAATAAGTGAACAAGCTAATCCGCAACGAGTGCCTAGGGCAAAGCCCGCTTACTGTCGTACAGGCTTCATATTTCAGTCGCTGATTGAAGTTTCCGTTCAGTGGTAAATGACCGCGAGTAGTCACTGGGCCTTACACAAATATATGTGTAAGTAGTCTAAAACATCAAGGAAAGTCATCATGTGTTCGCAAAAAGGCTGAAAAGACAAGACGAATAGAAGAAATAAGGTTGGTATCCATTAGTAACGTGACATCCTCAGCGCTCATCAATCCAATCTCAGTCCAGCTGCTCCACCGATCGAGCATGCTGAACGGCGATTGCGCTTCTGCTATATCCAGAGTAATCCAGTGAAGAGCTATTTCCAGTATGCGGCCAAAACCCGATTCCTGAGAGGAGCCTTTGTTGTAAAGCCAGTATTTGTTTGTCTGAGCGACGACTCGATTCTCGAGCTGAGGAGAAGTGAAAGTTCTCGACATCATCCCAGTCTGCCCATGCCTGCTCAATCTCCTATTCGTCTAGATGTCTGTTGCGATACCATGCATTGGTAGTATTAATAGTTTCGATATTCCGTTGAAACATCTCAATTTCGCACAGCAGCCAGGCTGGCTCCCATCCTTTGTGGTTCTCGGCAGTAGAAGCCCATTTGATGAGACCTAGAAAAAGCAGAACACAATGGAGTATAATGTCGGTTTTGAGGTGTTCGACATCAGTCTCTTCTTCACGTTCACGGCTTACTGGGCTTTAGTAGGCTTCCTCGAGTCGGTTAGGCCCCACCAGAAGCCCTAGAAAGTGGCTCCTCCTTCCAAACGTTAATCCACAGTTACTGTCTTGTGTGGCAGTGGTTCTATCTCGAACTGCGTCTACCGCAATTGCAAAGAAATATTATAGGAACCCACATTTCAGTAGTGTGTAGGATCATTGCGGCTTGACATTACCGGTTTAAATGAATGCCATTAATCAGCAAAGGATACTTATGATATTCCAGAGGGAGGCTATTTGTTGCGGTAAACTTCATCGACCATCAATGACTTTAGTAAGGCGCAGACTCCAAGGAAGGTCCTGGAAAACGTAATACCAGGAGACCAAGAGCAAAAAGTGCTACACTCGAGAGAGCCATGGCAAGAGTCTATGAACCCTCAACTTTGTGGACCCTGGTACCCTCACGAAGTCACTCATGCGGCTGTCAAAACACCAAAAGCGTGGAAAATCGATTGAGCGGAAAAAATTCAGGACGCTCGTTGATGAAGTCGATGAGCTTGAGTATGCGGCAAACGTCTTTTGCCGGGTATATGTGCCTGAAGCTCTTGAAGGATATGGAAACCCAATCTCAGAGGATGAGATGGATCTACCCTTATAGCCACCCATGAGTTTCTCGAACACTTCAAAATCATCCAAACGCCCCATTGGATCGATGTTGAGAACAATGATTGGCCGGCTGGACTGTCGATTGATATCGATGACCCTACTAACCGTCGCAGACTGGAACAGGGCCGGGCGGAAATAGGCGATACTTGAAAGCGATGCCTATGTTCTACGACTGCCTGAAGGACCTTGGCCAGGAGAGAATGGGAAGGACTTCTCCGTCGACTGAGACGACGTCAACTCCAGAGGCTAAAACTATCAACAGCTTTGCGGAGAGAGGCCCACAGCCGACGTGACTGTTCGAACACATGTAGTATCAACCTCTGCATTTTCACTGAGCAATCCCTAAACACAACTTCATCTAATGCGCCGAACCAAACACCTTACCCTCTCAATCCTAAGAGCATGCTCCTCAAACCTGCCGACCGCCCCTCCCCAAAGCTTCCAATCGACTTCCCGCAACCCCTCAAGCAATCGCGTTAACCTCCGGTATCTCATCCTTACGTATCACCACAACCTGAAACATCTTCTTCACCCCCACCTCGACCCTCCCCCCCAAATGCCATTTCCGCGCCACACATTTCTGAATAATCTCCTCCGCCCGCACCGCCACGTCGTTCGTCGAGAACCAATCTTCCGCCGTCGACGTCCACCCCACCACCTCAATCGAGCAGTACTTGTTCGACCAGCGGCCCAGGAACCTGCGCTCGGCAAGCGGGACGGACCAGAACCGGTCGTCGTAGGCGTTGGGGGCACGACGGAGGACGCGGAGGGCGGCATCGCATTCGTCGGCGACGATAGGTTTGGTGTATTGGCTGTTGGAGTAGCAGAAAGTGTCTACGGCGAGAGGGTGGGTTGTGGTGTTTGAGTGGGGGGGCGCAAGGTTGAAAACGGGGGGGAGAGCGTGAATAAGAGTGGATAGAGTGGTGATGATGGTGGTGATGAGGAGAGAATAAATCATGGTTGGTTGACTTCCAAGTAGTCTCTGAATTAAGCAGATAGAGTGAGTGTCTTGGGTTCGATCTTTGGACGGAAGATACTTGTGGGGAATATCCCTCAGGCGACCGGCTTGTTGAATATGCGCCGTGGGTATTCTCGCGCTTGAGAGTGGATTGCGGATGTGGCATTCGGAAAATGCTGAATGCCACGGCGTGGGGAACAGACGCGCACAAAGTCGATCATGCCCAGATGCCGATGCTGCTAGAGATGTCGATCATGCTTAGTGACTTGATGTATGTCCATGGTGTTTTGGTATTCGTTTCACAATAGGCTGCAGCATCACCCTAGTATATCGCTTTGAACTAACGAGGTATTTCCGAAGCAGAGAATAAAACAGAGCCAAAGATCAGCCCTGTCGATGATGGAGATAATGAAAGAGCGACTGCAGTACCAAAAAATAAATCAACTGAAGAAATGTTCGCCAAAGAATGCGGCCTCACCTTTCGGCAATGCCAACGACGGGAACAACTCTCTTTAGTATGATAATTTGTTAGAGCATTGTACGCTCTGAAGCGGGTATTCTCTTTCAGCTTACCGTAGAAACTACTTCCAACATATTGGCGACTCCAGAGCTCGCCGAAACGAGAGTGTCTAACCGCGAGGAAATAAGAGTGGTAGTCTTCGCAGGGTATTCATTCCCTTATTTTGTAGTCGGTTGACGAAGGTGCTTCGAGTCACTCAATTGGTTTAACTTGGAGAATTCGCACTTGCGCCACAGTGGGTCGTTGAATTCTCAGACTGGCAATGCCTATTCATGATCTTCTTGTTCTTTTGAAAGGCCAAGATGGCCTTAGCGATACGGCTTCGAACGAACAATGCCGCCTAACAACCTCTTTTCCATAACGGCATCTCGTCTACCGCGCCATGAAAAACTTGTGACGACGGGCGGAACCGGCGGATACAACAATTTTGTGGGTTTCTAGTCTCCCAACTAGACGCCTGAGGTGGAGGCTCTTGCTGCCTCTGCACAAGCAGCTTCTAGGAACAGAGGCATAGGTCCAGGGAGGCATCGCCTCGTAGAATCTCGACAATGGCGATATGTCACGTGCTTGTTTTCTCCTTGGCTCGTTTGGTTAACCAAAATAAAGTCAAAAACCTCGTGATGAGAATTTAGGGCTTTGCGACTAGCGTCCACTGTTAGCGGCCTTCTTGAACCAATGAGCGTCGTCCGGTTTCCAATACCACTCCATCAATAAAGACAAGGCTTCCCACATATAAATCCACCTGGCCCACTCAAGTACTACTGTTCTTAATCACAGAAAACTTGTTCAAACAACATCCACTCAAACCTCTGCGGACTACCACCAACAAGAAACAACCCACACTCAGAGCAATGACTGTTCCAACAACCTGCTGCGGCCGCTCTGGGGGAGACTGTGTCTGCGCTTCGCAGGCCAAGTGCTCTTGCGGTAAACAATCGGCACTCAATTGCACATGCGAGAAATCCTCCACCGAGAACACTGTCGCGGGTCCCCGTTGTTCATGCAGTAAGCCTCTCTGCCAAAACTCGCTTCCTCCAGACTTTGGTGTCTCTACTACCAGCACTGGAGTAGTTGCACAACATAGATTAATTCTGACAACGATTTTAGGAGCTCGCCCCGCGGGAGAATGCACTTGCGACCGAGCATCTACGGAGAATGCCAAACCTGCAGGGTCGACTTGCGCCTGTGGTGCAAGACCAGCAAGTACGTAGCTCTCCATGTTATCCTCTGAATCTCTGCTGATGCTTCTTCAGACGCTTGCAGCTGCGAAAAGGCCGCTGACGGCGGCATCCTCCCCACTGAGACCGACTTCACTACAAAGGCGTCTGGGGCTTAGGATGGTACTTTAGAGCACAACAGGCTTCCAGGATTGATGGTTACGGGGAGAGACACAGGTCTCGCATAGGAATAGGCGTTATCAGAAATAGGCATTTGATACCAGGCGTTGGCTTGTGAGCTGGAGTGTGAATTCAGGCAGTCACCCTGTACTTCTACATGCAAATACGTGCCGCAATAGGACTGCGGATTTTAGTCGATTAAATCCTGCAGGATTGCCTGCTGTACCTCATACATGCTGTTGTTACTGAAGATCTCATATCTTTGCTTTTCCATGTGCACTTCTCTCATTGCCTCTCGTCACCTCTGGACCCCACCCGGAACATTGTTTCACCGCCGCCGATGACGGGATCACCAGGATGGCAAGTACCTTACTAGAACTAGCGGCGGAGGTCGGCACTTCCGCATTCTTAGTAGTAGCCATCTGCAGCTCTACAGTAGCACCCTCCAGTCCTGCAGCCAGGTTGGACGTACATCTATTGTATTCGAAAGTTGATATTTCCACGCGCAGGCGGTACGCCTTCCTTTCATTGAACGCAATCTTCGGCTGAGGCAGCTCTGTTGGGGAGCGTTGTGGAAAAGCAGAGCTTACCCTCACATCCTGGTTCTGGGGTACTCGACGCGCCAGCAACAAGTGCCCAAGCCGTTTCCACAACACCTAATTCATAGCCTACTGACACCAATCCTGGAGTCGTACCGCTTCGTATATCCTCGCTAAATCTACTGACCATCTCCAAAGGTTGGCGCAACCTTCAAGCTGGCGAGCGCGGCGGCAGCCGGCTTCCTCGGCCGGGGAAGCTCTGGGAACCAGAATTCTATGCGAGGGCTTATCCAGTTCATAGCAGACTTACGAAATGCAAGAGCAAGGGATCTGGAAGAAAAGCGCATAAACAAGGAGTTGGCAAACATACGGCAGAAGTTCAAGGATGGAAATCTAAATGGCTATCACAAAAAGAAATATGTCTGTAAACTGTTATACGTATACATTTTAGGCTGGAACGTCGACTTTGGACACCTGGAAGCGGTCAACCTCATATCTGGCAACAAGTACTCGGAAAAGCAGATTGGCTATCTCGCTGTGACACTTTTTCTACACGAGCAACACGAGCTACTACATCTTGTGGTCAACAGTATACGGAAGGACCTGCTGTCACATAATGAACTATTCAATTGTTTAGCCCTTCATGCCATTGCGAACGTTGGGGGGCGGGAGATGGGTGAGGCATTGAGTGGGGATGTACATAGGTTACTCATATCACCGTACGTGCTTTCAGAGGTGAGTAGGTATCTAAACTGATGAACTTAGTACATCAAAAGCCTTTGTCAAGAAAAAAGCTGCATTGACTTTACTACGTCTTTATCGAAAATACCCCGCCATCGTCCAGCAAGAATGGGCGGAGAGAATCATCTCGTTAATGGACGACCCTGATATGGGAGTGACACTGTCAGTAACATCTTTGGTGATGTCGCTGGCCCAGGATGAGCCCGACCAGTACAAAGGAGGCTATGTCAAGGCTGCGCAGCGACTGAAAAAGATTGTTGTGGACAACGATGTTCAACCGGATTACTTATACTACAAGGTGCCTTGTCCATGGATACAGGTCAAGCTGCTCAGACTGATGCAGTACTATCCCCCATCAGGTTTGCGTCGAGCTCCCGGTATAGCAGTGTTTTTCTGATAGGAAAGCAGAAGATACTTATGTCCGAAATCTCATCCGAGAATCCCTACAACAAATATTACACGAGGCAATGCAGATGCCAAAGAACGTGCAACAAAACAACGCACAAAATGCAGTGCTCTTTGAAGCTATCAATCTCGTGATCCACTTGGATACCGAACATAATTTGATGGTGCAAATATCATCAAGGTTAGGCAAGTTCATTCAGTCGCGCGAGACCAATGTTCGATATCTTGGACTAGAGGCGATGACCCACTTCGCTGCTCGAGCAGAAACGCTCGACCCGATCAAAAAACATCAAAACATCATCATTGGCTCATTACGGGACAGAGATATCAGCGTCCGGCGAAAAGGCCTAGATCTTCTATACAGCATGTGTGACCTATCGAATGCACAGCCCATCGTCAACGAGCTTTTGAAATACCTAGCTAGCGCGGACTTCGCCATTCGTGAAGAGATGGTCCTGAAAATCGCTATTCTGACCGAGAAGTACGCCACCGACATTCAGTGGTATGTGGACATCTCGTTACGGCTTATTGCTATGGCTGGCGACCACGTCAGCGATGAGGTGTGGCACCGGGTCATACAAATCGTGACCAACAACGAAGAACTGCAAGTCTATGCTGCGCAGCATATCCTAGAATACGCCAAAGCCGAGACATGTCATGAGACATTGGTCAAGATAGCGGGATACCTTCTTGGTGAATTTGGGCATTTAATAGCAGATAGCAAAGGATGCAGTCCAATTGAGCAGTTCCTGGCCCTCCAGAGTAAGCTACAAGGATGCAAGTCAAGCACTCGGGCTATTATCCTCTCCAGCTTCATCAAATTCGTCAACCTGTTTCCTGAGATCAAACCGCAACTACTCCACGTGTTCCGAGAGTACAGTCATGCTCTGGACTCGGAGCTGCAGCAACGTGCTTGCGAATATCTCACGCTAGCCACCCTCGCAACCGATGATCTCCTAAGGACAGTATGCGACGAAATGCCCCCTTTCCCCGAGCGAACGTCCGCCCTATTGTCGCGTCTCCACGGAAAGCATGCAGGAACCAGTGATAAAAGAACCTGGGTGGTAGGCGGTAAATCCGCCAACGTCGATTCCAAAGAAATCCAACTAACCCAAGCCACCGGCTCCAATGGCATCAAACGATCCTTTACAGCGCCCACCAATGGTGCGATCGCTCTCACGAACGGTCCCGTACAGCCCACCATCAACGGCACAAACGGCACTCATGCCAACGGCACCCGCAGCGACCTCGAAGGCCTCGATATGACGCCCCCCACCACTTCTAAACCACCCAACCTCGCTTCCGCAGCCCACCTAAGCCCCGGATGGGAAGTTGGCTATAAACGCCTCCTCTTCTCCGACGAAGGGATCTTATACGAAGATTCCCAAATCCAAGTCGGCCTGCGCTCCGAATACCGCGCCAGCATGGGCTGCCTCATCCTATACTTCACCAACCGCTCCTCCAGCCCCATCGGCTCCTTCACCACCACCCTCGACAATCGCTCCGTCGATGCTCTCCGAATCGACAGCAAGAGCCTCCCCGACAGCACCATCCAGCCCGAGTCTCAAGCCCAGCAAACGATCATGTTCAACGCCCTCGCACCCTTCTCCCTGCCCCCAACAATCCGCATATCCTACCTCGCCGGCGCCTTGCAGGCCCTGACGCTGCAGCTCCCCGTTATGATCCACAAGTTCACGGACCCAGCAGACCTCTCTGCGGACGACTTCTTCAAGCGCTGGCGGCAGATTGGCGGCGCGCCTAGGGAGGCACAGCGGATCGTGGGGCTAGCGGGGAAAGGGACCACGGTTGATAAAGCGTTTACGGATCGCATGGTTGGGAGGCTGAGGTGGGGGGTGTTAAGGGGGGTGGACCCGAATGAGAGGAATGTGGTCGGGGCTAGTGTGTTGTATACCGGTGATGGTGAGAGTGGTGGGGCAGGAGGGAAGTTTGGGTGTTTGGTTAGGGTGGAGCCAAACTATGATACCATGGTATGTCTAGCCCCTTTCTCTTCTTTTTGCTTTTCTTCTCCGCTTCTCCAGTCCCTTGTGCTCCTTATTTGGGGTAGCGGAAGTAACTAACAACAACCCAACAGCTCTACCGCATTACCATCCGTGCAACGGACGAGTCCGTCCCGCCCGTGCTGATGAAACTGTTGGAGGACGTGTTTTCACAGGGTATGGAGCGTGACTAGAATAGCTGGGATACCCCCTAATAAGCTAGAAATTCCAATGGTTGAAAGTGCTTGAACGACAATTGCTTCTAGGCACTAGAGGAGCCCTGGCTAGGGCTACGCAAATAACGGCGTTGAAGGGAACGCATTACTAGGAGTTTCCTGTGGTTTCTAGGGAACGGGGCGACGTACATAGCTATGCCTCTGTTCAAGAGAGATGAGGGAGAATGTGTATTTAAGGGTGAATATGATTATTGAGGGACAAGGAATTTGCAACTCAAGATATCCATATTGCGAGTCGTTGTAAAGAGTAATGCTGGGACGAGAAAGATCCTCAAATACGATACGTCCTCTTCAACGGAACCTCTCCAACAATAGCAAATGTGCTCAAACGACACGGCCGCTTCGGCACTAGACGAGGCCTAGCTGTTGGCAGGATGGTTTTTGAATAGACTGCATCACGAGGCCTCTCCTGTGGGTTCTAGGGGAGGGAGGGAGGGAAGGGGGATGGAGTTGAACGTATGTACACACCTATGCCCCCCCGATGACCGACATCGGAGCAGAACCGCGTATCTATGTAGCAATAAAGATAACATTTCTCAAAAAGACCCCCACTCCCCTTCCACTCCCCCCCAAACCCAACCTCCACACACACACACAACCTCTTCCCCAACTCTCCCTTTTCCAAAACAAACCAACCCCACTCTCTCTCAACCAGAAAACCCACCTCGCTGTTTATTTTTTATTTTTGGTTTTGTATAGTAAAATAAAAACGCCCTCCTCACCATCGAGCTATTGTAGAAACGTCATGATCGAGTCTGGCGCACCGTGTTGCCAGAAATCTGGACCGGCCTGGCTTGGTTGGAGGGGGTGTTGTTGCTTTGCATTGTGTCAGGGAAATTTTTTAATTTTTTTTGGTTTGGGAGGTTCGGTTCTTGTGGGGGTGGTGTTTTTTGTGGGGGGGTTTTGTAGGGGGGGGAATACTTTACTTTGAAGGGATGGGGGAGGTTTGTGGGGTTGGTTGGTTGGTTGTTTTTAATGGGTATAGACAAGATTTCATAGCTTGAGAAGACTGGTTACGATATTCCATCTGAGCGCGTCCCTTATCTAAACAAGAACCTGTAACGTCTGTTGGAATATCCCATTCTATGTCTGCTCCCGCCCCCCCCCCCCCCCCAACCCTTTTCGAATCAACGAACCCCACCCAGCCATCAAATCCAAACCCCTTTCCTTCTTTCTCTGTCGTCTTCCTTGGCATGTCGCTATCGTTGTTGCTTAATTAAAATTGCAGATCTGTTGGCATGAGCACGAGGAGAGGTGTTGAGGAGATGATCTGTATGAGGGCTTTTACGCAAGCGGCGCCGTGAGAGATTTGAACGTGGATTGAGGGAAATGGAGACGGGGGTATGGTGGGGACAGTGTGAAAGGGGGGGTTAGAGGAATAGTGGAGGAAAGAGAAGAGGAAGCCCCCGCGGGGGGGGGGGGAGGGGCCAGGAAATGGGGAGGAATGGACGTGGTTTCATTTAAAAGCACGCTCTGCTCACTATAGACTGGGGGAGCAGGGACGTTTGCAGGTTGGAAGATTAAGACACTGCACGGGTGAAATGGTCCAGTGCGTACTATGGTATATTAAAATGGCCGGCTTGGGGGTGAAATGATGGTGGTGATGTTCTCTTTTAGAGCACAAGGCATGTACAGTCGCAACAGATGGGTAGAACGTTTGTTCGTTGAGTAAGAATGTGCCTGTGTAGTGAAATGTGGTTTCCCGATTCGGCCTTCCTAGAGATTATTGCTTCGATTGGTAAGTAGGATATTCATGAGATTAGAGGACGTAGGAGCCTTATCTTAAGAGGTCGAATGCAAAAGAGCTTGCATGTACAATCTGCTTTTTAAGACTAAGCCGAGGATTAAGGATCAAAAAATTGGTCTTCGGTCGAAGTATTGGGGAAGGAACTTACTTTATTGTTGTAATTGATGCTTGATTGGAATTGCTGATGTTGAAGATCAGTTGTTAATTGAATCGAGATTGATTGATTGCTGGAATGTTGAAATTAGTTGAGGGAGGGAAGAAAAGAAGAACATACCTTGAATACCATTATTGAATTTGATAGTTGATTAACTTAATAGTGCTGAATAATTTAAGTATGAGTCGATCGATTTTTTGCTGGTGTTTACCTTATAAGGCGTTAAGGGGGGATAGGGGAAGTCGTTGATTGAATTAATTGCCGCTATCGAGATTCGAACTGGCGACTTGATTGATCTGTAATGATGTTAGCATGTGCAGATAGCTACATCACTAGAGTGGTGGAACCGAAGACCATAGGGGGATATCCCTCATCCCCCCCTTTTCCCCCCGGAAACTCGGACAAGGCTAGCTCCCAAAAAGGACCATACCCTGCGAGAATTGAGACGGATAATCTGGATCTTCACTTACTCACCGCATTCAGCAGTAACCTTGCTCAGTCCTTGACGAGCAGATAATGCAAACTCCAATGCTTTTTGTCATGTGAGAGAAACCCTGATTCTTCATGACCAATTGCGGCACTTCGACTTGACTAAACTAAGTCAACATATTTCCTTCACCTCAGCATTGCACGATGTTCTTTGACACATCAACAGATATATTCTTACCGGCTCATCCACAGTCATGTCGACGAGGAGCCTTTCAAGGCTATCTTGGGCCAAAGAATATCGATCGTCTTCGTTGGTGTAGTTCTCCAGCCAATAACGTTCAGTACCTGCCTCAAGGCGACACCCACGATTCGGATCGAGTGCAGCTGCCATCCTCTACATCCTTTAGTTTTAGCAAGCTGTAAGCCCGTGAGTATTTTGCGTTCTCTTGTAGTATGAGTCTCTTCGGAGCACTAAAGTTTCCCCAGGATGTACAGGGAGCAGCATAGACACCTTCGGCGCAATTCTTATTAGATCCTCCAAATGAGATACATGACCCTGCTTGCGGGCGAGTGGCAAGCGATATGCATAGGCTTCGCATACTAAAACGGTTTGTGAGGAGAAAACTCCCCAGGTAACAGCTTAGTTGCAGGATAATATCTCGGTACATGAAGAGTTGGTCATACGGAATGGTTGGACAGCAGAACCAACAAAACGATGTTGAAGTAATGGCGCCATTCTATTAGGCTTACTGCGCAGACTGCAAGGAGTATTTATCAGCTTCCTCGATATGAATCTGATGGCTGCCATGACAATCACCTGCCGGCGCTTGATTTGCGGCTGGTTACGCTGAATCTTTCGAACTCGCGGTGGAGAATCAACAATTCGAGACGCCTTTATGAATAGACCTAGCCGTATTCTACAGATTAGTGTACTTGAGAAGCATCCCCTGGCCAGGATGCACTGCATCAATACTCCCTGCTGTCTAAATGGCGTGACCTTCTTATCGTTGGCATCGACGCGGATCTTTGAGCACTTTAAAGTCCTATGGCGAAAGCCGCCATACCAGCTAGGGCAAAGCCAGTCTCCAATTTAAAGGGGCTATGACAGCTTTCGAGCTATAAAGAAGCATACTTCTTCGCAGTAACTTCGAACACTTCATGGAAATGGAGATGGGTGGCAGTGTAGATCCCCTTCAGACTTAGTAAGTTGGCCATAATCGAATGCTCTTAAATTTAAAGACTTGGCACAAGTTTAGGACACAACGAACATGATCCAATCGTATAATGTCGTTATCATGGCAAGTATCGATGAAGATGAGGTTGAGATTGAAACGTCTTGCAAGGATCGGTAGTTTAGCGAATCGAGGGCCTCGGACTAGCGATGCATTACCTTGCGCGGATGATATTTATATCACCTTACTCCCTAGAGGTCACAGTACTCTCATTTTTGAGACACGAAGTCCGCCTGAGTATGTCTGTCATATGAAGCTATGGGGGTCCCGTCCATCACACAGCGCAAGCATTTTCGCTTGGTACCATCCCACCCCCACCAAGGCTTGGAGAATCTAACCTTTCTCTAGGTGCCTGGCGAGCCCGAAGAACCAACTTCTACGGTGGTTCTGACCTCCCAAACCTCGCATTATGTCGACGTCCGTATCTACAAAGATCTGTACCAGAAAGAATTAGACCGAAAGGATGGGATTCATTCCATAGCCATCTTAGAATGGGCCTTTGCTGGTACATCTAGCACGACCGAGGGTTCTAGCGGACTCGAAGATGCCAAACCTCTACACTCGATCTGGGAGCACTGGATAGATTCCAAAAGTGATAATCCACGCCCTGATGAAGGTGATATGTGGCGGCAAAATAATGGCGACGTCTTGGAGCGAGGAACTCAGGTTCACCCCGTCACAGGACTTCAAACAGAGTACGAAGAGTTGTGGGGTGACTTGCAGGTGGAGAAGGTTGGTGAAGAGAGAGATCATGTCAGCATCGTCCTGAAGGTCGAGAACCATGAAGCCGGCACTAGAGGCATGGTTGTGAGGGTCGGTGATTGGTGTCAGGCAATTTTGAAGTCCAGAGAAGCATTGACTATCGAGAGATGGCGCTGGACAAAGAGAATGAAAGATTGGGAAAGATTAGTGAAGATTGGAAGGGGCGACCTACCGTGCGCTATTGTCTGCAATAGCCAGATGGTCCGCGAAGAAGGCACCATCGTATGTGGTGACCTAGAGTGGACCATTGTTGAAATGTTCCATTGGTGAAGGCTAGCCCCATTCTGTCTAGAGCAAGGGATGAACATCGCATTCCACTCGTAATGTTTATCTCCAACGTCTCTTGTGGTCATGTGGATAGCCTTCCAAATACTCAAGACCAGCTGAGCTCTGCACTTTCTTTCATCCACCTTTCCCCACTCAAAAAGTCGCCATGCCGGGTCTTCCTAACAGCGGTCATGAGCCAACACGCGTCACACATGAGCAACTTGCCCCGTATGTCATGAGAACACCTCCGCCTGCAAAAACCGTGTCCACAACCACCATGGCAAGCAACATCAAGTATATCCCACCACAGATGGATGCTCTCGCCAGCACGACGACGCAGGCTTCCCGCGAGAACCCTCTCCGGTTGCTGTTGCGCGATGCAGGTGTGCTTTCCACCTTGCTGCGATACCTGCCATGGCTCGTCATCCCATTCAGGACATCGGATAAGAGCTGCGAGTTATATGTAGGTCCATCGAGTGCAAGAGACCTCTTGCTTCAAATTTGGCTCTCTATCCTGGAGATCACCTTTCTGGTCGCAGCCATCCCACTTATGATGATATTACCGGGCGTGCTCTCGATCACGATAGTCACCGTGTGCTGCGCCATTATCTACGTACTATCATGGCCGATGCAGGGCCCTAGGATCGCATACTCCATGATGGACGATGATACGATTGCATCGGCGGATCAGCATGGAAGCGAACGCTGGCTGTTTGTCAATGGCTGCGCCACTGGGTACGACCTATCCCGTTATTCCCATGGTGTCTAAGGCTTACTGACTACCATAGCCATGCAGGATTGCAGAAGAACATTGACCGTCTCTCTAAGACATTTGGGCGTGCTATTATTGGCGTGCACAACAACAGGTAGATACTTCAACTATAGTTTGCCAGGTGGCTACTAAGACTAGGTACAGCTACGGTCTTGTGGCCGATCTGATTGAATGCTTGATCCAAAGATGCTTTTCCTACAGAACCATGGACGTCCGTGTCACTTATGACTATGTCAAAGCTTGCCTCGCCGATCCTACCGTCACCAAGGTTGTTCTCATTGGCCACTCACAAGGCGGCATTATCATATCAATGGTCCTTGACGAGCTTTTTGCTGACCTTCCAAGATCCACCGTTTCTAAATTGGTATTTATCACTATCATCTACATAATTCAAATAGAAGTGAATAGCTAATCCATCTCTACGATTCTAGGAAGTTTACACCTTCGGCTCTGCAGCCTCCCACTTTTCCAATCCTTTGGTTACCCTATCATCTCAACCCCGCTGCATAGCCTATATCGAGCATTATTGCAACGAATACGATATGATTGCGCGCTGGGGCGTGCTGCACAGCACCATGTCCACCCTCGACAACCGCTACAATGGCAGTGTGTTTGTGCGCATGGGCGCGACCGGGCATCTGTTCAATCAGCACTACATGGACGCTATGTTCCCTTGTCACACCCAATTAGACAACTTCTTGGACAAAATCGTCGATGTCGACATGGTGACAGCTATTGGTAGAGAAAAGGCCGCTACTAGGAAGCTGGGCCTCATGCGCCGGGAGTCAGGTTTCGGATCTGCTCCAGGCTCGTTGCTCAATGAAAACAGTATGGGCACGCAGACGAAGATCAACTTCATACCTCAGGCCATGAAGGGAGCGACCCCAGAAACGGAGGGCAAGACTGTAAGGGAATTGAGCCGATTATGGAGTTACCAAGGTGGAGCGTCGCCGGCAGAGGCCAACGGGGTCTAAGGGAGATTAGGTGAGGGTGGTGGGTGGGTTTGGTGCTGGAAGCTTAACCTGCTTGGAGTTCCTCAGGACTGAAAAGAGATACGGCAAGGCGCTTTCTTGTCGTGTTTTTATCTCCTTAGCTCCTTGTTTCTTTGGCATCTATTAAGAAATTGTTAAGGATTGGATTAACTGCATGGCTTTGGTTCGTATTGATGTCTGCACTGTTCAATATCGTCTGGGTATCCACTCTTCCAACATCTATAGTAATCTGCCATTGACCCCCTTATTCCAATTCCAATCAAGTCTTCAGGATAGATTTTTGGAAAACTCGTCTACCGGCCCCGCTTGGTACTCCCCCACCATATGCTCCTCATTTACCTATGAACCTGGAACTCCATCTTGTTATAACACTGAACCTTGAGATCTACACATGTCTCTCTGTTGGAAAGGTATGCCATCAGCATTCTGTTCCTTGGTTCCAAATACTTTTTAAGGAATCTCAAAAACATCAATCCGCGGTCTACCATCACGCAGACGGCTTCACTATTGCAGCCGCCCCGACGGCGTTAGTAAAGCGGAAAAAATGTAGGAAGAAGCCAATGCAAACACTGATTATGGGCAGGTCCATGGTGGAATCCGAATTTCAAAAACTGCGTCGTCTTTGGTAGCTTGTCGGTAGTCCCATCTCATAGGGAGCATTTTTGGCATTTCGTGGTGATCACAATTCGGTACCGTGCGTGAAATGCAGATTCACACCTTTGTGGATGATCCCTTTGCGCGGCAGTGTAGTTGTGCATGCGTGATATAATATTGAGATTACTAAATATCTAATCCTTCAGCGTGGGTGCACAATGGCGCAGATAACCCAAGGCCGCGGCCTGCTTCACACCATCCTCATCGAGAGCCATGCGATCGAAGAAGTAGCGTGCTAGCACCAATTTCCAAAGCATTATTTGACTGAACTCGCCCGATTGCAGCATGAAATCAAATGATGATGGGCTTCTTTAGATCATGGAACCAGAACCGAGAAGTCGTGGTAGAGCATGGATCTCGCGCGCCAGGTCTTGAAGGAAGGGTTGGGGTATTGCAAGATGATAGTCTGTGAAGCAGTGGGGCCACTCGGTGCCACACCACGGGTGAGACGCACAGCGCTCTTGCCATTACCAAAGGCCATGAAGGGGTAAAGTACGTTGCGTTCGAACCACTTGCATTCATGTAATGGTCTTTGCGTGTTGTGACGAAGAGGCACGCCTTCGTGGTTGAAAAAGATAACGTATCCTGTGTTGCGTCGGATTTCCCAGGAGATACCGCCATCTTCGAAGAGGATCTCGTCGATATCGATGTGCAGCAGCTAGGTGATGTTGCGTGGCAGCAGATAGCTAATGGCACAAGATCAAGTGGCTAGAGTGCGACATGTCTGCTGCATCAGTTGCAACGTCAACAAAAGCACGGCCGAGAATGGTTCTCCGTTTCTGCGATGCTGTACTTGCTCCCTACGGCCTTCTCACTGGCTAGCGCATATATGTTGAGGATGAAGTAATGGAGGCCAGGATTAAACGTCCGTCATGGTTACACGAGAGGCTTCAATCATGTGTAGTGTCTGTTTATTAAGTATCCTGGCTTCTGCTTTCCCTTATCAGCCCCGCAGCAGGAAAGGGCATGAAAGCAATCCCTCACTCACATGCACTCCCATCTCGCTTCTTACCTTTATATCCTCTCCGATTTATGCGCTCTTCGACCTGGCCTGTCGGGCTATACAAATTCCGCGAGGTTTCGCGTAGCCGCGGGTTCAAGCTTTCAGTGACAGTGCAGTCACAACCTCGACGGGTCGAGGAGAGTGAACGTGAGGCAGTTGCGAAGGATGAGGTCGAGCAAATGACCTCAGGCTCGTCAATTTGGGCTTCATCCACAGCGAGATTCGGAAGAAGAAGAAGAAAAAGTCAATGAAGCAAGTGCATTATAGTTCTTTGAGGCTTTTGAACCATTGCTGTCGCCCCTCAGGCATGGTATGGGATGGCTGAGAGACTAGAAATGTTCTCATTCCAGTCTCCTAGAAGGTGAATTCGGTGTTCTCTAGCCCACACGGCAACGAGGTAGGCCGACCTCACATAAAGTATAGTGGAAGCATAAATGTGCTGCGTGCTCGGCAGGGACATGCAGAGAAGTCTGTAGGGAGTTGACTGTCGTCTCGATGAACCTCGTATCGGCGCCATTGCATCCTGGACTTCGTCCCTTTCGGTTCGTCGTCAGCAATATCAATGCGTGTAACCTCGGATTTTTTCACCCAGTGAAAAAAGTGACATCATAAGCTGCTGCTTAGAAACATTCCAGCCGCAAGGAGCGTCGAAGCGGCAATGCGAGCATCTCTGGCCTTTTTCACCCAGGGAAAAAAGTGACATCATGAGCTGCTTAGGAACATCCCAGACGCAACGAATGTTGAGTGGAAAAATGCGGCTTGATCAAGGTCCGGTTCAAGATAGAAGACATCAGAACTCTGTTCAGACGATCTTCACGACTCTGTATCCTCGTCCCTTGCGAGTATCGTAGCCAACGACACTTGACCAGCGGGTGTAAAACTTCACAAATGCCACTAGAAATTAAATCTCATCCTTGAAAATACGACAGCGGTGTTGTAGATAAGAAGTAGAAATCAAAAGACTTATCAATCATATTATGAAGCACATTACAAAACATATCAAGAATATAATGAATTAATTTGACTGTTCACTTTCATTCTTACAATGTTTCTGAAGAAATTAAATCAATTACTGAATCTTTGAACTTTTCTCAATCAGTATATTCAAGTTTTGATGATAGAAAAAGTTTTTATCTAAATCAATGATATATCAATCATTTTTCTCAATTTCTTTGATGATTTCAATGACTTGATTGAATTTCAGCAATCTTGTCAATCAGAGTAGTATAATGATGCTTTGCACATCATTGATTTTCTTTCTGTACTGCAATAAATTTAGTACAAGCTTCATCTCTTTTGTATTGAGATTTTGCTTATTTCATGTTTTCAGTTTTTTGATATAAATCTGCTTCAGTTTTGCAATGATTTTTTTCATTTCTGTCTTTCTTTGATTTACATATTTGACATTGACATCAATTTTGATATCAAATTGATGCTGCATTAATAAATTGAGAATGAATTTATCATTCAAAAGTCAGATGATGCAATCATTGAATCATATCATGAAAGTGATTATTATTGCAATCAATGCTTGAACACAGAATTTCATTTCTGCAATCTGTTCATTTCTTTTTTCTAACTTCTTATATTTGAGATCGAGAGTGATTAGTACATTCACTGTACAAAGACTGAGCTTCGAATCTTTTAATCACATTGATGTCTCAAGACAGATGATCAATCTCATCAGATTGTTTGACTCTTGAAACATTAATGTTTCTGAAAGAAATCAAGCGTTTGAATGCTTGTTTCTCAACAGTTTCAACATGATTCTGAGTGATTCAATCATCATCTTGTGATCTCAATCAAATTCATTCTGATAAAAGAAGCTTCAGATGATGAATGACATTTTATACTTAAAATTGTGTGAAGTTGATTTAATCTTGACATTGATAATCATTCTTGTCTTTTAATTGAATGTTCGATTGAACTCATTCTTGCAAATGACTTTCGTCACTCTTGTAGAATATGATTCTGATGTCATTATTACTACGAAGCATTCTTGTTCAAGTAAATCACGATGTTTGTGATCAAATAACAGCAATGTTAATTCAGTCAAAGTCATTCTATTATCGACTTTATCATCATCATGCATCAAATGATATCTTAAAATCATCTTTTTATGATCAACATTAATGCACATTCTTCATTCTTTGATTCAATTACGAATCAATGATTTAGAAATAAGAATCAGAACTGATTCATGCTCAAGAGTATTAATTCAAATTGTCATTGTCAAGATGTTTTCACATGAACACTTGAATAATCAAAAATTATTGAATGAGCATTATGTTTCTTGCTTTTAAGATGCGTTAATGATGTTCTTGATGAGATGCATACGATCTTCGAAAGTTCTTCACGTTAACATGATGATCTTCTTAACTATGTGAAGTCAACAATTCAGCATGATGTAAATAAAAATTATGAATGTTTAAAGTTTTAAAGAAGTTAGATTGCACTATTCATTATAATTAGAATGATTCATATCTTGTTGTATCTCATATTCATTTCTAAAATATCATCATGAGTCTTCGAGTGATTTCTTTCTAACATTCAAAAAATGATGTACAGCTGATAACAAAATGAATTTCACTTCATTTCTGATATTACTTTGTCTGTAACTGTTGAACTATGCTCATTAAAACTCATCTTTAATCACTTGCAGCAGCGTCATATTCAATCATCATTTAATTGCTTGCAGACTTTCAAGACAGCTATGATCATCAATTTAATGCATTTCATTAGTTACAACTTACACAGAACACAGATGTCGTGACATGCATTTATTCTTCATGATCAGAAAGTTTGAATCATCATCTTTCATCAGATCTTTTAGAATCTCATTTGAATCACTCAATGATAACACAGAGTGCAATCATTGCAACTCAACATCATTACTACTATCTGCGACTGAATCATTTGATCATTTCATGTCTTTCTTCAAGAATTTCGTATTTTCTTTCTTCTTTTCTTTCTCTTTCTCTTCATTCAACTTCTTCTCTTCATTAAATACAATCATATTTGCTTAATTGAAGTTTGAAATTAAAAATTGAAATAACGTAATTTGTTTCTGTTTTTGCACAGTGAAAATAATCTTTCTGCAATCATTCTGATGACTACTTTTGATTATGACTCTTCAGAACATTTCATTGAATATTGATGTCAATACTTTCTCTCACTTCATTTAGATCAGATCATTTTTTTCTGAATGCAACTGTTCATTTATAATCATTTAAAATCTTTGATAATTGAGATGAATGAGTTAACTGAGCTTTTCAATACTCTGTCTTGCAATCTCTTCTGTATGAAACATTTAGACTGATCGCGTTGAGTCGAGTACTTAAGTTCAAGTTGAGTACTTGACTTGAAAAGTGATGAGTTAAGTTGAAATTTTTTTGAAAAAGTGTTGAGTTGAGTTGAGAAGTTGAACTCAAGCACTTGAGTTGAGTTGAGAAGCTTGATTCAACAATTCAACTCAAAAACTTAATTCAACTTAACAAGATATTAGATAAATGTAAATAGCTTAATCAAACAGTCTTCATGATTTTCTTCATGACTTTCTATCATGTTTCTTCGTCATGACTCTCTATCAAAGTCAAACAATCTTCATGTTTTTTCATCATGTTTTTCTTCATGTTCTTCATCATGTTTTTCTTCATGTTTTTCTTCATGTTTCTTTTCATGTTTCTCTTCATGTTTCTCATCATGATTTTCTATCAAATGATCTTCATGTTCTTCTTTATGTTTCTCATCATGTTTCTCTTTATGTTTCTCTTTATGTTTCTCATCATGATCTTCTATCAAACAATCTTCATGTTTCTCTTTATGTTTCTCGTCATGACTTTCTATCAAACAATTTTCATGTTTCTTCTTCATGACTTTCTATCAAAAAGATAATGCAAAAAGATAATGCAAAAGTTGAAATTTTTTTTATATTTAGCTTTCTTGACGTCAAGCTTAAGTTCTTGACGAGTCAAGTTGAATTGACTCAATTCTCAGTTGAGTCGAGTTGTGTCAAGTTGAAAATATGAGCAATTCGACTTGAGTCGAGTTGAAAATGTAAGCAACTTGACTCGATCTCAATTTGAGTTCAAAATGTCAACTCAAAACTCAACTTAATGATTAATCTACTTTGAATAAAGTTGACTTTGAAACAAGTTTATGCTTTAGCGACGAGCGATCAACGATAGCTCTCAGAATAGTCATCAACATAGTCATCAACATAACTATTAATGAAGATGTGTAGCTAAAATCATAACACTTTCATCTTTGATAATATTGACTACTTGATGTCTGAAAAAAGCTGATGAGACTAAATTTGATAACATAATGAAATCTCTAAACACTGAATGCTATATGATGTTTTAACGTAAGATACAAGATGTGAACTGATAATGTTGTAAAGAAGTTGCAAGAAGTAAGTGAGTAAAGAAGTTGCAAAATGTAAGTGAGATCAATCAACAATTCTGAAGTTAGAGCTATGATGACTAAATTTGCTCTGCATATAATATGTTAAGCTGTGAGACATGAAAACAGCAATATCTGATATCATTTCTTTACTACGAGAATCTGTCTGTACTTCATCATTCAGTTTGTCTGTTCATCACAAGTCATTGAATGTAATCAGTATGAAAGTGCAAGACAGATGTGATTAATTTTCAAAATATATTATGCATTCAGTTTGCATGAAGAAGTGAGCAAAATATATGAAATAAGATAGAAAAGCTGAAGAGAATGAGTGAGATCATGCTTTTGAATAATTTTATATGACTTTTTTTAATTCTAGTAAAGATTATGATATCATTAAACTAGCATGTATTTTATTTGTTGCATCTTGATGTGTCACATTTTCATATTTTACAGATTCTTATGAAACATTCAACTTGCGTCTTTGCTTGATAACAGAGTGCATGCAATCACATAACTGATTATTGAAGAACTTTCTGTGCTCTTTTTTAGTTCTAGTGAAGATTATGATATCATTAAACTAGCAGATATTCTATTTGTCATATTGTTAAACTAGCATGTATTTTATTTATCATATTTCAACGTGTTGCCTTTTCAGAATTTACTGTTTATCATGAAGTATTCAGCTTGCACTATCTTTGCTTAAAAATGAGATGTTTGTCATTTTAGAATAAATCATTAAACTCTTTTAATGTTGACATACAACAGACTGCTACTATAAATATGTGATCAAGAATTCTGTTTTTATTCTATTTTAGTGCATGTTATAATAATGTTAGTTTAACACATTCTGTTCAAGAAATAAAATAAATCAACTTACAATTTTTCTTGAATCTTACGTTGCAACGTTGCTATGATTTCTTCAAAGATGTGAGATCGAAATTGATTTTCTCAAGATTCATGTTAAAAGTATCATAAATATCGACTTCAGTTACTAAGTATAATACGAATGAGTGATTGAAAAGTCACATGCACTAGTTCGCAGTTTAGCAGACATTGCGTGCTCAAGAGTATTGTTTATCTCGTTGCTCAAGTATCATGATCATCTTTCAAAGATGAAACAGAATCACGTTTGTGTAATTTGTGAAAAGTTATATACAACAGTAAGAAATCTTGAACTACATGTTGCATTCTGTCAAGTACAACATAGAAAATTCAACAAAAAAGTATTTAAAAGAATGATCAAGAACTTAGCTTTGCTGATGATGAAAATGTCTAGAAAGAAGACAGAAACAACACATGAATCAAATGATTATATATTAAAGAAAGAAAAGATCTGAGTTGATGTATCATTTGAGTCAGGAAAAAACAAATACTTTGAAACACAGATTGCTGAAACGATGATTAATAATTTGAATAAAAAGTTGAATAACTTTTCTTGAGATTCTAATATTTTCTCGTTCTTCTCGTCAATCAACGTCAGAAGCTATATAAATATCATGAAAAAGAAGACAAAGAAGTCGCTTGATCATATTTCAAGACAAAGAAGATTTATAACTGATTCAGCAATGAACTCGTTCATGAAGAAGAAGAATACATTCAATTGACTTTATTATTTCTTTGCATCAGCGATAAACTACACATTAGCTCATTGATTTCTTCATTCTAGATGTACTCAAGAATTCATTAATTGTTTCTTTCAAGACAACAGATTTAAGAAGATACATGATCTTTTGAGTTTCAAAAATGCGAAACAGCTATATTGATTAATAAACAACATTTCAAGAGACATTTTTGATGACAAATGACTTTGATATTCTTTTGAAATCACATTTGAAGTCATCAATGTATCAGCGAAAAAATACTACGTTGAATATTGCAACGTGATGTTGATCATACAATTTCTCATTGATCATTCGTCTTTTGCAGACAAATTAACATACACATCAATTCAACAGTACAACATAAATGAAAGTTAAATATACAACGAGATGCATACTGTGAACTGATGATAACACAGATAGAATGATATTTCAACTGATGATATGATTGTTTCTGTGTTGCTCAAAACAGATAAAACTATTCTAACTTAACATCATGATGACGTTACTGTGTGATCAATATATCTCACTATTGATAATTTGACTCAAGAAACTTAACAAAGTCAAATCAATCTTGAAACTCTGTTATTGAGATTCATTTTGATAGTGAAAGAAATTGATAAAAAGACTAGGTTCAATATTTATCACATAACTATGACTAAAATTCTAAAGCATAAGTCAAATCTTTCGTGATTCTTTTAACAATGCTGAAGATGCTATGAATCATCACAGCATTGAAAACTTACGCAATCGAGAACGTTTCTCTGCTATGCACAGATGATTTTACTCGTCAGTGCTATTCTATACTTGAATCAATATTCGCGAACTATGAAGAGCAAGTACTTATTATCAAAGTCAAGATTAATCAGCACTGTACACTTTGTACTGTATTTTCAAACAGATGTCAGAAACTTTGCAAACATTGATTAAAATAAATACATGAATACACACAGAGACTGATTCAAATTCAGCAAACTTAAGCAACTACAACTGAACAAAAGAGCATCAATGACAATGATGATATATCAAATGACATGCAAGTTCATGTAACAGATAACTTTGCATGAAAACATCACTTCATTAACATTCACAATCTCATGACTCTTGATTTTTTGCATCAGCTGTACAAAGAATGAATTATGCAGCTGATGAAATATATAAAAAATCTGAACAATAAGTTATTAAAAGAAAATCTCGATCGAAAATGAAAGCAAGAAGATCAAATAATCATGAAGAATCTTTCAAGTCTGAATTAACTGAATCATAAATTTCAACTCATATCAGAATACTCAGATTTGAAGATATTCAAGCATTATAGTATCATTAAGCAATGAAGCAATAATAAACAGAAGAACATAGCACATCAGATTATATTCATTATAGCTTCAATGTTCACAACGTATTAATCAACTGCAATGCATTGTACTCATGCTATTATCAACTTTATTGTAATAGCTCGTTATACTTTTCATGACATGAAATTCTTAAAGTATTTTGATCATGCACTTTATTACATTGATAAACTCAAAGATGTCTTTAAAGACTTACGCTCAAAGATTTCTCATAGAAAGACTGTAAATGAGAATAATGATGATAATGTTAATTTGAAGAAGTGACATTTCAATTTCTTTAAGTTTCATGTTATATCACACTATAAAGAGCTTATTGAACTTTATAAAAGTGTCAAAGATTTTGACATTGAGCATTTCAAAGTGATACACAAGTACTTAGTAAAGTGCTTCTATCAATTCATGAACAAAAGAGAGAACTTTGAAATTCAGATTATGCAACACAACACTTGATTAATCAACATGTTGATTTTTGAAGATATGATAAAACATCAAAAATTCAGAAAGATATTAACTATGAAAGATAAATTGCAAATAAATTGATCATTAAGTTGAGTTTTAATATCAATCTTCTGACTTAACTTGAGTACTTGATATCAATCTTCTGACTTAACTCAAATACTTAATTTCAACATTCTGACTTGATCTGATATCAATCTTAAGTCAATACTTAATTTGAGTTCTCAACTCAACTTGTTAAGAAATTGAAAATGACATTAAATGTCAAGATTTACTATTTTTGAATCTATTACATCATTATATTTAAAAGATTTACGTGAAACAAATGAATTTATTTCTTTTTTCATTGTTTGCATTATCTTGTTGCATTATCAAACATTCAGATAAATATTAGTAGTACTTCGCTTCATGTCTTGATGAGTTGAATCGAGAATTTCAAATCAATACTTAATCTCAATCTTCTGACTTGACTTGAATACTTAAGTTGAATCTTCTGACTTGACTTAAATACTTAAGTCAAGAATTCTGACTTGAATTAGATCTTGATGAATCAAGTACTTGACTTGAACTCAAGTACTCAACTTGACATGATCAGTCTAATTGCAGATGCAAGTCATTGCTTTAAGTGAACACATTAAGTTGAACAAGCTGAGCTGTTTACTCACTTCATATAAGTGATTTTGTATGAAGATTACTGAACTATCAACAAAATTGAAAACATGACAACATGCAATGAGTATTATGAAACACATGAAAATCAATGATCTTGTGAACTGTCTGACTGTTTTCATTAAAGAGAATCGAAATAAAACAGATGATTTTCGCAGAAGCAATACATAAGCAAATACTTGAAAAAACGATTCAATCTGATTAAGAAAGTTAATAAATCAAGTATTTATACTGAGATCTTGATTAAACATTTCAGAAAACAACATTAAGAACTTTTGCATGAGATTCATGACATGATTAAGATGAAGAATTGATCAATTAATCTGATCAGAAACTCTTGAAAACTTGAAACTCATCAATTTTACTGACTGACAAATGTTATATAAAGCGCTCATGTGATGCTCATAAATGAAAATATGAGTATTTACTATGTAAATAACTACATTGACTGAAATCAGTACAACACACTATACAATGAAAATTTTCTGAAGAAGAAACATCAGAAGATGAACAAACTCAGTAAAATAGTGACATAATAACAGACAATCATCACATGAAGAGTGATTAAATCTAAAGCATGTTTTTGAGTGACGAATCTGAAGTGACACTGCTCTCATATCAAGAAATAATGATGTTTTAATTAAATGTATGATTCATCATTGATCATTGAGTGAAACAAATGATGATGTTCATAAATAGACTGTTACATCGAAACTGACTCATCAAATCAACAATGATTAATGCAGCAGTGAATGAAAAGATTTATCTATGTTAAACTATTACATACTCAATAATTGATTGAAGATTAGAATATGTTAATCTAATCACTGCTTATTATGAGAGTGAAATTGAGAGTGAATGAAAAGATTTATCTATGTTAAACTATCACATACTCAACAATTGATTGAAGATTAGAACATGTTAGTTTAATCGCTGCTCATTATGAAAGTGAAATTGAGAGTGAATGAAAAGATTTAGTTTACATTAAACTATCACATACTCAAGTGTTGATTGAAGATTAGAATATATTAGTTTAATTGCTGCTCAATATGAAAGTGAAACTGAGAGTAGTTTGATATTCAATAATATATTTACAATTGAATCATAGTAATTGTAGTAGAAGAATATATGTACAATAGTAGATGAATGATGCTTATCATATACATAGCGAGTACTTCAGAATGAGATAAATACTACTTCATGTAAGTACACTATGAGTCATAATCTCAGTATTTTTTCTCTTGACAAATCAGATCGATTTGAATATTTAAGAGCATACTATCAGAATTTCTGTTGAATCATTAGATTAATATGATGAAGTAAGATATACAGTGAACATTACTCAGTTCATTCTTTTCTCTATTGCACGTTGAGTTTTTTCATCATTCTGATACATAAGTATTTTGTTCATCTCATTCTTTGACAATCATTGTCATGATTCTAGCCTTGTCAGACTCAGTCTTCTAGCCTTGTCAGATTTATTCTAGCTTCGTCATCTTGACTAGTTTCTATTGAGTCTAGCGTCGACTGAGAAACACACATATGTAGTCAGCTTCTTTTCTGTAGCTATCTTTCTTTCTTAGCATTTATCTTCTAGTTAAATGAC